>JAAUXU010087011.1_pt1 | contig 59028 bp, 51 predicted proteins | sample 7278151 | NCBI WGS metagenome assembly JAAUXU01 (sample SAMN14350113, study PRJNA611818) | marine sediment metagenome | isolation source: surface marine sediment (1.8m) | place: French Polynesia: Moorea | collected 2018-08
CGCCCGGACGAGGATCTACTGTACGCAGTACGAGTACGTAGAGACTAAGTAAACGTTCTCGTTGTCTAGGGTTCTTGCATGTAATAATCAGGCCGAAGTGTTGCATCCACCCTGAACAAGCACTTGAAATACTGCGTCAGTTTCGTCTCCTGGGATGCATGCCCAAGTAAGGATCACTCAGCTTTCTCAGTCCTTACCGTTTTCTTTGCCCTCGTCCTTGTCCTCATCCACGTTGAGGTCGACCGCTCGCTTCTTCTTTTTTTTCTTCTTGCCAAAGCTCTCCAAGTCCAGATCATCCTGAAGAGACCATTGACAATGAGTACCTGAAGATTTCTTTATACCCCACAAAGTCGAGCTGAAGAGAGATGAGCACACCTGGTTGTCGTCCGGTAGGGTCTCTTCCAAGTCTTCCAGGTTCAGAGGCTCCTTCTTCTTTTTCTTCTTCTTCTTCCCGAAGTGTTCCAGATCCAGGTCATCTGGAAGAGTAGGAATACGTGCATGATGTGAACAAGACCATCATGGCTTGTTTAGCTGTGCCACACTTTTTATCACTGCTAAACCCGAAGAAACGCAACAATGTCGCTTGCAGGTACCGTCAACCTCAAGGGTTGTTGCACCTCAGGGCGGATTCGTGCAGCCGTCAATGTCAGGATGACATTCATGACGCTGCACAAAACGCCGCACAAAACGCCATGCAGTATGAAAAATGTATAGACCAGTAAGGCTGATGCAATCGACTTGGCACTCACCTTCAACTTCCTTGATGGGTGCAGAATCGTCTTCCTTGGGTGCAGAGTCCTTTTCTTCAGCCGCCGGAGCCGCTGGGGCAACCGAGGGATCGCCCTTGTCCTCGAAGGCGTCGTCCTGCCCGCCGAGCCCGCCTGAGGACCCCTCAATGGCCGCATCGAGGTCGTAGGTCTTCTTCTTTTTCTTCTTTTTCCTGAGAGAAGGATCGAACACCTAGAAGAGGGACGAGCAGTCAGCTTCGTTGGACTTGACCATCTCGAACAACGCTTTTAGAACAGTCATCCTGGCCAAAATACGGGAAACCCCGACATGGTGCAATCTCGCGAGAGATCGGTGCCCTCCTCGTTGCTTACCGCCTCTTCCTCCGCCATGGCGTCCCCTCACTTCTCCTCCGGGATTTCCTTGATCACGTAGTTGTTTGGGACAGCTCCTGGCGTGTTCGTGCCGCTCGGCTCGGTGCCGCTACCTCGTACTCGCGTGCCGAGTAGAACTAGCTGGACTCGTTGGACGAAGGGATGGGTAGCAAAACGAGTTCGAGTCTAAACGAGCCGGGCTTCAGAACAGAGAAGTCAGAAAGTGAAAATTCTTATATTATAATTCAGGTTCATCACTTCCAGATAGGCCTGATGTATGTTAAGGCCCTTTACATGCTTGCCAACAATGATGCGATACAAAATACTACAAGTAATTGATGCTCAAAGAAGGCTCCTCTGGTTTGACAGTACTTCTCAAATTCTTATTTCCTCCTCATGGATTCCTCATTCATTTCAGGGACCCAAGCAATACACTTGAAGGGATCTGAAACAGTCACTTTTAGACTTGAATAAGTCTTTGTCGACTAAACATCATGACACTTCTTCAGCATGCGACACCACCTTAACTACAATAGCAATTTTGTTTGATCTTGCTAAGGAACAACTTATAGAGAATGAAACCCATTTCTGATGACATTTCTGATGTCTTACCTCCCTTAAGGCAGCCCCGAGGCTCCCCCTTACTACCATGTCGATTCTGATAGACAGACTGATATGATTGCTTTAGGTATTCACACAACACAAGGGCATAAGGCCTCGGAGAGCGGTTGACCCAGCAAAGCGGCAACTTTGCCACAGTCAACAGGAGCAATGACAGCGCAGGAAGTCTTGTCATTTGGTCTGATACATGTCCTTTGCTGCATTTGCTTCATTCAAGCACTTGAGATGAGCCCAGCACTCAATAACCAGCAAACCCATGCTGATCCGCATGATGGGGGACGAGAGCAAGAATACGGTCATGGAGAAGGCCAAGGTACTGGACAAGTGAATCTTAGTCTGTTGACGGGGCCAGACGTGTTATTGTTTGGCTGGTCTCTGCGAACAACTACCAAAACATGCACGGGTTCATCCATCCTAATGATGCAAACGACTCGGGAGTCAAATTTTGGGAGTTCACTTCTCATGCCGAGTGATGAAGCCAAGGTCCCCAACCACGACTCCAATCCCAAGTGGGAGTGCCTGCGGCCAGGCGGGCAGGAAGGAAAGGAAAGCCGTGTCGACCCCGGCAGTGTCAGCTGTTGTACCTGGATTTGCTAGGGCTGGAGCTGCAGCATTGGGAGATCCGGGCCAGGAGTGACCCCGATGTGACTTCGCCGGTCGCAGACAGAGGCAACCGGTGACCCCAGGATGTTTGTGCTCAGTCCACTTTCACACCGGCGTCATCTCGTGGAACTGGCACGCCTCAAGAGAGTCCGTTAGCATCGACGTCGCGTTCGGATGGCAACTCCGACAGGACGGGGCCGTGATTCAATGCTGCCACGGTTCCGCCCGCCAGCCCGCAGTTGCCGATGGCGCCCACGGGAGAGACAAACAACACCGTTCGCTTTGTAGTTAGAGAAGAGAGAGAAAGGAAAAGCTCCTTGCTAGAGATGGACCGAGCCATGGTTTTTTAATCCCGAGCCCGGACTTCGAGCCTGCTAATACTCAGTATTGTCGAAATTTTGGGCACCCATATGGCCCAAATATTGGCTTTGCTTCGATTTCACTAGACAAACCTCCAGCAAAGTCGACCTGGCCACAGTCTCCTCAAGCTCGTCCGAGCCGGCTTCTCTCGCACCTCTACTCGTCAAGCACACTGATGAGGCTGAGGTCGCCGTCAGGCCGAACAAGAACGAAAGGAGCGAGAACAGGCAGAATCGACGACGGAACCGCTGAGCCTGGTCCCAAGGAGGGGTTGCAGTTCTCTAGTCGGCCGTCCTCACTTTCCAACACTTGCGAGAGAACCAAGGCCTCCCCAGCCGACATGAGGCCAAACGACGAAGACGTGAATTCCGGCGCCAGGAAGGTGAGACGTGCTCACGATATCAGGGATAAGAACTTCGTAGCCTAATCACTATACAATTAGAGTACGCGAATGTTCCTTAGATATTAGAAGCATCACTTGGCCAACTCCTCCTCGTGACCTACTTAACCCCCTAGACAGATGGAGGATTTCTCGCCCAAATTGTTCGTTATGAAGCTCTCCGGACCCCCCAGAAGGGCCACGCAAAGAGAACTGCTGAAACGCTGCTTTTTTTTGGCTTTCGCTCGTCCCCCCCCCCTCCCCCCCGTTGACCTCCCCTCCCTGAACCAGGGCCACGGCGGACTGTAGAGAAGCCGTGCGACAAAATGGTCGGTAAAGGATTGCTTTCGCGGCTGCCCTTGAGGCCAGGTGTCCTTCCTACCTGCTGTTCGTCGCTCCTTGGTAGAGTCCCCTATTGTATGAGTCAGGAGGTGCCTCCACGTGTTGTCTGTCACCGTTTCTCTACACGGCAGCAGGGTTGATCTGTTGGTCGCAGCAGCGAAAGAGATGCCCGTCGGCATCTCGGATAACACCCAAATGTTCAGTTAAAGCTGATCTAGATGCAGAATAGAGCGGATCACTGGATGCGAGGATGATTTTCTTAAGAGCCTTTCCAGATTGACAGATTGACAACGTAAGAGATTACTTTTATAAGGATCAGACATAATGAGTAGTATAGTGAAAGTAGAACCCGGCAAAGTTGCAGAACACTCTAAAAATCTGGTCTTGGACCACGTTCACTGACCTTTTTACAGAAGGCCTCATGCTCAGTAGTTTGAGACGGCAGTGACGGCTACTCTGGCCCAAAAATGGCCGAAATGGCGAGGTTAAATGTATTGACTGTTCAAAAGTTCTGATTTGAGGCATAAGCGGATTAACGAAGCTGAAAAGGAACTTGAAGCATTATGAGAATTATTGTAGACTTGCCTTAAGTGTACATAGCAGTCTTCATGTGCGTATGTTACTTAGCATTTACGGATTCAAGGATCAGACGGTTATAAGGATCATTTTCCTTTGTCCCAAAGTGTTCCTTGTACCCGTTTGACGGTGTATTGCATTTCTAGAGTATTTTAGTAATCCCCACCTGGTTCTTAGCACAAAGTCCAAGTTGGAAAATCCCTCCCCAAATTGTCCCTCGTTTAAGTGTGCCTTTGCTTTCCAGGTTCGTGGGGCCTAACCACCTTTTCTTGTTGTTATTTTTAAGGTCCAGTGCTCCTCTAGCACTGGTAGTTATGCCTTCTTAACACACGTCTAATGTTAAGAGCGAGCGAGAGCGAGAGGAGCAAGAAGAAGCCTCTACTATTCTAAGCCCTAGAATAAGGTTCTATCTAGCGCGAAGGGTAAGTGTTGAACAGCTACACTATGTCGTCGGGTAATGTGCTGGTGTTCCAATACTTTTGTCACCACCAATATCCTGACAGAGTTTTCTTTTCCGTTGATCGTAGTAAACGCCTTGAACACCTGATCCACCGATGGGGACATTAGTCGCTGTGAAAACAGTCTGGGCAACCATTCATAGTTCCGATATCGGAGCCATGGATTCCTTAGATTTCAGAGTGTTGCCATGACTGTTGCCTCGGGCGACCAAATGTCTCCTCCAGGAAAGTCAGTTGTCGGGGGGCCTTCGTGTTTTTTGAGTTCGACGTTAGTTTTTCACACACACACACACACACGCACACGTCCATTCCAGGCGGTTTTGCCATTAATGAATAAGGACTCGCTTAGAATTAAGTTAACTTTTTCTTCATGATATCAATGAGACACGGTAGAAAATTGACTTAGGTGGAGGCTCCTTTGCATCCACAGGACCGAACTTTATCTGCGGATGTCAACGATTCAAATTGGGAAGTGTCTGAACCCAATTTCTGTCATCAAACATGAGTGGTCCGATATTTCGCCTTGATGCAAACGATTCTTCAATCGCAAGTGAAGCATGTTGCTAGACTAGCTGCCAGTTGTACTTTTTATCTTGTGATCTGCTGGCCTGAGATGAAGTTTGTCACGTGTTGTTGGAGAGAGTTGACGGCGAACTTCATCTGGTCCAAGCCGTCCCGCTATAGTACTTCATTATGTACACCCACTTCCCCCTGCTCTCTTGCATGATGAGCGAGAACCAGATTGACACCCCCGGTCTCCTGGGCCGAGTCGAACGTCAAGTACTAATACTCCGTCGTCTTCTTCCACTCGTAGGTGAACCACAAAATTATATATATTGACAATGTCGTACAACAATGCTCCCGCGGAAGGGAGCAGCAATGGAAACGGGTGTCTCAAGGGTCCGAGTCCCACTGTGATTGCCGGGTCAAAGAAGCACAGACACGACGACGAAATCCAGGGAAAACTCTTCGTCGGGGGACTCAGGTGAGACAGCAATATGGATATGAATTGATAAAGACCGTGTCATGTAAAAAGACCTCGACTCTTCGCAGCTGGGACACGACCCAGGATAGTCTCCTAAGCTACTTCAGTCGTTTCGGCGAGGTCATTGACTGCGTAGTCATGAAAAACCAGGTGGGAGTTACAAGTAGAATACGCCTGACACTTTGGTTCCGCGAGTTTTAATGCATATGAAAGTGTCTGATGCGAGAAAGTCTGATGCACTTATCCGTAGTGATTGCAATAGTCCTATAGGTACATTGCAGGATCTTAATAGTGGCTAACTTGAGGCATGGACATTCTTATTCCTTAATGACTGTTGAAAAGAACCTATCAATTTGGGTCGAAGGCAACTTTCGGCACTAGCACAGAAAATATTTACTTGTCAACATAATACCAGGACAAAAGTCACTGCAGTATCTTACCTTTAGCAGTTTGTCAGAGCGCTGGGAGGTGCCTTTTTTCATAACAGACCTTTTGAGGCAATCTTTGATGTCAAAGGAACCAGTGCTAAAGAGAGGGTTGCTGATGCAATAATCGGGTTGACTTGCGTTGTGTGCACGTGTCAGTGGTAGTATTGTTGATGCATAAAGGCGTTGCTACTTTCCTCGGAGAAAGCGGGACTTGTTTTTATGCTAGAAAAACTGATGCATGTAATCGTCTGACGCTTATACTGTATCCGGCCGGTGATTCATACATCAGAATTTGACGGTACTGACTTTATTGAAATCGGCATGGCACAAAAATATGCCTTCATGCAGGAGACCGGGCGCTGTCGCGGTTTCGGCTTCGTCACATACTCCAATCCGGATAACATCAACGCTGTGTTAGCCTCTTGTCCACATACCCTCGATGGAAGGACTGTTGATCCAAAGGCGTGCAACCCAAGAAGCATGCAAAAGCCTAAGAAGTCCAACATGCAAAACTTCCCTAAGGTGAGAACAGTCACGACCAATGCTCTGACTACTCGTGCAGAGTCCTCAACCCTATGCCAACAATAGGTGTTTCTCGGCGGTCTTCCCTCAAGCATCACGGAGACGGACCTTCGCTCTTTCTTCTCACGGTACGGAGACGTCGTGGAGGTCGTTATCATGTACGATCAAGAAAAAAAGAAGAGTAGAGGCTTCGGGTTCTTGTCTTTCGCGGAGGAGGGCGCCTGTGCTGCTGCCGTCGCTGATCACTTCGTCAACATCTCCAACAAGCAAGTGGAGATCAAGAGAGCGGAGCCTAGAACCAATCAACAGGGAGCCTCAGTAGCTTCTGCGGTGAACGACGCGATGGTCAAAGAGCCGCCGCCTACAGCGGGAGCTGCGCCGCCACCGACTCAACAAATGGAGCAGTGGGGCAGCGCACACGTCAGCCGGACGCCAAATAGTCACCAGCCGCCACCGCCACAAGCGCCACCTCCTGTTCCCGTGGTGACGGCAACAGCCTCAACTCCTCAACAGCATTCGCAGCCACCCCCTCCTCCCCCACAGCATCAGGTGGCTTATCCACCAGTTTGGGGAGCGCTTCCTTCCGCTCCAGCGGCGTCTGTGGCGCCTGCCCCCCCTCCACACCCGTCGACCGCGTATCCTTCTCAGTACACGAGTCCTCCTGTGAACCACGCTCCCGTGCAGCATCAACCGACTTCGGGTCATCCATCGCCCCAAGCTGCGGCTGCGGCTGCCCTGGCGGTGGCTGCAGGACAGCAACCTTGGGGTACACCTCCGCCGTCACAACCCCCACCTCCTCCTCCAGGACAGCAACCGCCTCACTGGGCATTCTCCTCACCTCCGCCGCCAGGACAGGCAGCTGCTTCAGCACCTCCTCCACCTCAGCCCACACAATATCCCGGCATCTACCCACCTCCTCCATCGACCCCTCAGCCCACAACGTACTGGGGCGCTAGTCCAGTTGCTGGGCCTACACATCCTCAAGCTCCACCTGCTGATCCCTACGCAGCTCAACATCATCTGCAAGCTTCGCAGACGCCACCGAACGTACCCAAGTTGGACTTTTCTCAGTACTCGACCGTTGCGCCTTCAGCCGCTCCGCCACCTCCAGGATCTTCAACCGCCGCAGCTGCGGCTCCTGCTCCACCGCCCCTCTCTCAGGTCACGTACGCTCCCTTTTCGCAATATCCAACGCCAGTACCATCTTCTGTGAAGTCGGCATCTGTGGCTCCTCCTCCGCAGCCTCCTCCTTACGCGACTTACGAATATACAGCTCCGGTGGCTGTGGGTCCACCCGCTGCACCGGCGGCTGCACCTGTCTCATACACCGCCGCTGGAGCCGCAACTGCTCCTCCTGCTCCGGCCGACCTCTCGGGCAGCAACTTGGGTCCCCAACGCGCGGCCATTTATGGAACCCAACCGTCCACCTATCATCCATATAGGAGGACATGAGCTTTTCAAGCTGCCCACTCGATCATCTTGACGCGTCAAGCTGATCATATCTTTTTTTTTATTTGTAGTAAATGCGTCACGATGTAATTTTTAATGACGCTAGTTGTATGTATAGCTACTTACCTACGTGTGAGTACAAAAGTTACAATTTTTCAAGGTAAGACATAGTCCCCTTGGGACTCCAAAAAAGAGAAAAAAAATCATGACTACAGCAAGTTCTACACTGCTCCATTTATAGCGTGTTGATACCATAGTGAAAGTAGATCACATACTAAATTTAACAAAAGGAAAAAAGACACTTATACGAGAATGCAATCAATTTGCTCTAACGAACATTTCCTCTCTAATCCCGCTTTTTGGCTTCATCAGGTTTCAGCTCTTGTTGCATGTCCACGCCTTCGGCAGGCGGAACTTGTTGCAACGATCTGTCATTGGAGTTTAATGCCCCTTGCTTCTTCTTCTCTGCCTCCTCCAACATGTCCCCGGAGAAGCCAAACTCATTTACTCTGCTGTGGTCCACCTGAAAAGTTGGACGGAGGTTAAAATTATCACGACAGTTCATATGCACGATGGTGATAGCGTAAATATCTCACCCTGTAAATGTATCTCTGGTAGAGGAAGATGAAAAAGACCACATCGTCCCTGAAGCATCCGATCCGATACATTGTCGGCATCTTGATGACGAAGGCAAAGATATCGTCAATGAAGGTGTTGAGCGCCTTGTAAGTCATCATTCGCCAGGGCAAATGGGCCACAGACTTCAGTTTGTAGTTAATAAATAGCTGCGGCGTCATCATGATGAAGCCTGCGGGATCAATGAACGTAGGTGGGTGTTACATGCTCGAAGTTCCGGGACACTTACCAAACGTGAGCAGGAATCCATAGCAGCTTGACAATATGAATGAATACCACCCCTTGTGCTCGTTGTAAATGACTGAGTAGATGCAATAGCCGACGGCCAGGGGGAACAGGACGGCGCCCAGGTACTTGAAGGCCATCCGATCAAATTCTTTGGTTCCAGACTCTAGGAGAAGAAGAAAGTGAGTACAATCCATACAGCATCCCTACTGTACAATTTCGCACGCACCCTCATACGAGCCTTTATCTTTGAAGACGGGTCTAGGAATGAGACCAAAAATGGTCGTCTCGCGGTCTACGGAAATATCTAGCACCTGGAAGAGGATCACAATAGTGATGTCACTATGCACGAGACGTGTCAAACTTGCTCTTACCTTGTTAATCTTCCAAATCTCGATGGCCAGGCCTACGAAGCAGCTGACTTTGATGATAGTGTTAGTCTCATTGTCCAAGACATACAACAGCACGATCAGTGACTGGAAGACATTGAAGAACACTGAGCGCACCGAGAGGCCCTCCAGGGATTTGCGATTGTTCCAGAATTGAATATCTGAGGATAATTCTGACTGCTTAACCATTTTTTAACACTCCAGGAGTACCATACTGAAGGACAATCTTACCATTTTTAAAGGCCAGGAACTCAAAGATCGAGTGAACGATGGAGACAACGAAAGTGAGAACCAGAACGTAGAAGTTCGTTTCCAGGAAAGCCTCCTTGACAAAGTCCTCATCTCCTTCTTCCTCATTGTCCATCATGCTGCTGAACATGTTGAACCTAATCCAGAATTGGTTGGCTTGCATTATCACTTCATCACAGTCCTTGCCGTCTTAAGGTGCCTACATACCTATTTTTCATCTGCTGCGCGCTATACATCTGCCACTTGAACATTGACAGCGGCTGGAAGGTGACGGTGAAGTTAAGCACTTTCACGCTGTCGTTTAGTGGCATGTATTCCTTGTTAAGGTTCCAGTAATCGTTCAAGTAGAAGATGGGCTTGTAGTTCTGGAGGCTTGGAGTGAACTCTAAAAATTCGTCCAAAGGAGGTGGCACCTACAGTTGAGAAGGATTGCTGTGAATCAACTCGATTCTTATATATATACTAGGCTAGGTCGAAAATTGGAATTCCCCGTGGGTGCCCAAAATTTGTGACCACATCCCATTTGAAGACTTTGTAGTCAAATGGAAGTGAGAAAAAGGAGCTTCAGCTATGCCCAAATACATTTAAAGTTGCATAATACTGTAAAATAAGTTGATTTTTTTTCTTCAGGACTTGTAAAATATTTTTCTGACAAACTGGAGCAGGTCAGCATTTTGGTCAGTGATTTTCACCCAGTTTGGCTGCTTCAGACAGCCACCAGAGGTGAAATACACTTTCACAGTAAATTTAGTACAGTGGCTTACTGTTTCAAATTTCAACTTATTTTTCAGTATTATGCACCTTTAAATGCATTTGGGCATGGCTAAAACACCTTTTCTTCACTTTCATTTGATTACAAAGTCTTCAAATGGTAGGTGGTGGCAAATTTTGGGCATTTTCGACCTAGCCTATACATATAGGAGTAATATATACATATGGGTGATGTATATATACATTTACTATATACATATATATATACATTTAGGAAATATTTAGCACCAATTTTAATAATGAGTCCTTTCAACTTTCCCCGGCCTTTTTATATAAAAAGAAAGACAATTAGGGAGTTCCGATGTGAAACTGACCGAAGAAAAAGATATAGAGATTCTGAGGCTTATCAGATTCAACAACAAAAATAGAGCGAAGTCAACAGGGTCTCCAACACCCTTTGTGGGAAGTAAAGTCTTTGACAAGTTTAACATCATCAAGACCAACTTCACCAAGATCGGGGCTTTGATTTTACACCCCTTTTATCTTTTGATAACTCCAAGTTGATCTCGAAAAAGTTGTCCAAGTCCACTTTCTTGAATTGGCACTTATTTTTTTCTGCGTATTTTTATATATACTTAGGTTAGGTCGAAAAATGTTTTGCTTGACGCATCATATGACCTTTCAGCTGACAAGAGAACAATCTGCACGACCTTTTCTCTTAGCGTTTTTTCAAACCGCCACCATTACATCCTGTGAAGATCTCTCCTGTGGTACGGATTAGTGATGTAGAGTCATTTCGAGCAGTCGAGCTGCTCGCTTTACATCGCTAACATCGCTAGGTACGTAGCCTGCTCCTTTTTATACATTTAAAGCTTGCTTATTTTCAGGAACAACAACACAATGAGTGTGTCACGTCTACCTCTCAAAGTATTTACATAAATTAGCATGGCAAAGCCTTTGAAAGGCCAGGAAAAAGGAAATTGTGCTGATCAATCAGACTGTATGAGCCACCAAAATCAAGTATGCCTTAAAAAAGTTTCTATAAGAGTCCTTGAAGAAGAAGGCCTTTTCTCTGCCCCCCCTTTCCTCATTGGTTTTTTCCAGCAAACATGAGAATGTATTTCACGTTGTACATGCGCACCCCATTAGTCCCTGTCAGCAGCAGTGTTTATGGGCCTTGCTCGGCCTCAGGCCTCTGTTATTATTACGCATTCATACTAAATGAAGAGAAGAGAAGAGGAATCGTGGCCTTGCACGCAACCTTATTCATTCACAAAAAGGTAGCCAAATCAAACAGAAAAAAGGATACATTTTTTGCCCTCAAGACAAGAGAGGTGTTCAAATCCTATCACACTTTTTTTTCTTCCTAAAGCAGCTAATGCAATTTTTTCCATCAAGGAAGACTAAAGGGGTCTGTCTCTTTTTCACTCTTACAGGTGGATCTCCTTTCTTCTCTCTCTCTCTCAAATATATAAAAGAAGAACTCCATCTGTCTGGCGGAGCATGAAAACTTGGGTATTTCCTGATCCAAGGACTTTCTTACTTTCCACTGCAGATGAGGGACTGATCGGTGTTGAGCAGTTAATGCTGCTCTTAAAAGAAGACGAGCAATGACTGACTGGTGCAAGATCCCAAATTGAGAAAGAGAGTACAAAAACTACAAGAAAAGTGACTCTTATCACTTGCAAGGAGGGAAAAATGGAAGAAGTTGTCCTCCAAAACTTTTTTGAGGAGGAAATGAACTGGACCCATTGTAAACTTTTTTTTTTCCAAATTGCGACTCAACCACGCAGTTGAAGTGCTCTTGAGGGCAGACAGCACTTCAGCAGCTGGAAAGAGAGAAAAAATAATGTGCGTTGGCGCTTCAATCCTCAGATGCTTCTTTATTTTTTCCCCACTTTTTGGGCCAGGGCCAGGACCTCTTAGGCAGATTTAGCCCAAAACTTTTTTGAGGAGGGAGGGGACAGAGAGTGGGTGAGAGACGAGACCCTCGCCATAAACCACTTTGATCAAAGGCTTCCTGAATGCACAAAGGAGGGTCCGAATTTTTTTCTCGTCCCGTTGGATCGTGAAAATCCCTGCAGACACTTTGCAATTTCTGTCAAAATTTCTGCACGTGCACTTTCTGCCACAGCAGCAGCAGCCACGTCAAAGTTGCTTTGGCTGCGTTCACATCATATCAAGCAAGAGAACTTTTTCTGTTTGCACAATACAGTGAAGTCCGCTTGCAGTCACAGTCTCGACGCAGTCACAATTTTCCCACCTTGGCCAAGGAAAATTGTCCGCTTTAGTCACAACCTAAGCGTTTCAAACTGCAAAGAAAAGCAGGGAAGTCGAAGTAAAAACCACTGACTCAGGAGTGGCGAAAACTCCTCAGAGTTCACCGAAAACACTCAGTTCATCTGCTGGGCTGATCAAGTCTATGATGCTGAAAACAGTGCCAACAACGCACGATTCTCAGCTTTCAAAGTCACTTGAACGCGGGGTTGGGATGGACCCAAGCAGCTCTGTAATGCAGTCCACACTTGACAAAGTCCTTAAAGGCAACCAATATAGCTATGTAAGCTACTAGAAAGTTGCTGTCTCCGGCCAAAGGCAAAAGATTACCCGCCTACGCTGACAACTTTACTGTACTGAAATAAAAGCAGCACTGGCTTTTTGCCTTTAATCGCAATTATTGCCATATCTGTTTCACTTTCCTCCTTTAAATCACTACTTTTGCTGAAGAACATTGAAAGACCTGGGTGAAATTCCAGTGCAGGACGTAAATGCACCCCCACTCATCAGACTGAACCCAACAATAGCAAAGTTCTACAAGGGCTTTTACTTGATATTCAAAAAAAAAATCGTGTACTGCATAGTCCAGAGAGGATACATTGAATGGGTGATTGAGTCCTTTGAAGTCAGCAGAATTAGATTTTGAATTCGCCATTCAATAGCTCTGTCTGGATCCTTGCGATAAAGGCTTTATTGTACCGATAAAACTTTACATGCACACAATAAAGTGCTGATACCTGAGCAAAAACGTGGCCGCATCTTGGGAATAGGGCGATCTGGGGAGTAAGATCGGCCTTGACTTGGCGGCCTCGGCCGCCAGATTCTGCAGCGCCGTGGGCGGTAGCACGGGGTCGCCCATGGAGTGTCTGCGCGGCCGCTCGCGCATCACCGACAGCAAACTGTTGGACGACCACGAGGTCGCATCCTCGGTCGTCTTATTCTTGGCGGGGATGAAGATCCCGGGCACGTCCTCAACCTTGCGCTTGGGGAACACGAACAGCGGCCGACGGCCGCTGCCGCTCAAGTCGCCGCTGGCAGTGTCCGGAGTGCCCCCGCCACCGCCGGTGGAGGCAGTGGGGGCGTCCGGAGACAGCGGAGGGTCTGGAAAGTTCGTCAAGATGCTCAAAGAGTTGTGATTCGGAGTCAACGCTGTCGTCGATGTCATCAGTTCTGCGATTCGAGTGGGTGGAAAGTTACTTCGAAAATCTACGCTCACATCTACTCATGATTTTGAAAGATTTGCAACAATGAAGTGATTAAACACTTCAGTGACAAAGTTGATAACTTTTTCCCTGAGTACAGATGGTTTAGGTTTTTTCTTTTGCCTAAGAAAGGAATGAAAAGAGATCTTTATATGTTGCAGTATTTTGCAGCCTTCTCCCTTTTCTCAAATTTGTGTACCAATTGCAGTTGCCTTCACTTCACTGCCACAGACATGAGCGTCTACCTTCATCGAGTGACTTCCCACTCACCCTGTAAAGCTTGGACGTCGTCGACCTTGGCCGAGATGTCCATGGAGCTCTTCCATTTGGTCTTCTTGCCCTTGCCCGGAAACAAGGTCATCGGACTAGGCGACCTTGATCCCCTGCGCAGTCTTCGCAAGGCTTTCGTCACGGCGTTCGCGTTCTGGAGCTCGAGCGCTTCCTGGTGCGCCTTCTCCAACCTGATGACATTGGCCTTCTCGAGCATGATAGCGGCTTCGTCACCGTCCATGGGCGGAAAACTCGACATCCGCCGCCGCGCGGACGCGATCAGCTCCTCACGGGACTCCCTGAACTGATCGGTGTTGTCCTCGTGGTTAACGGAGCTGCGTCTTCGCCGGTACGGGAAAAGATTGCAGATGGACAAGCCGCCAGGGGTGGCCGGCGGGGAGTCCGGTCCGTTCTTGCCCATTCGAGAGATGATCTCTGAGACCCTCCGGAAGTGGAGCCGCTGACCCTGCGGCGCCTCCAACGTCGGGGTCGCCGGAGTCGCGCCGGACTCGTCCTTCTTAGGGAAGAGTAGGTTGACCAGAGATCGCCTGCGCCTGCGACTCCTCGGGTCCGGCCTAAGTTCGTCGGCGCTGTAGCTATTGTTCTCGTCACAGTCAAGGGTGATTTGGCAGGGATTTTTCTTGGGTGTCTCTCCGGGCTCCTCTTCTGCTTCAGCGGGTGAGCAAATGTTGGGCAAGTTGAGCGAGGGGACGCCCGGTCTCTCCATGGTAGTGCCTTGGGAGGCGGTGGCGGCGATCACCCCCTCGGTGGGCGTGGGGGGCTCGTGTCTGATCGTGGGTACGTCCCTAACACATTCTAGGGGATCCACCGCGGCCACGGGCCCTCCTTTCTCCCCTATGAGTCTGATTCCGGGCGCTTCCGGCACGTTTGGCGAGGGCATCGGGGTGGGCGGCCGCGGTCGCTGCTCGGTGGAGACACTGAGGCTATGCGACCTGTGCGCCTTCTGCTTCTTTTTGACCCTCTTGCGGTGCTGCTTGGTGGCCTCGTCGGGCGCGCCCCCGTCTCCCCCACCGCCGCCGTGCACGACGACCACGGGCAGCGACAGATTGTGAAGCAGTGGCGGCTTGAACGGCGGCTTGAACGGCGGCTTGAACATCGGCTTATCCGTGAGGTCTTCCTCGTCGGCGTCGAATATCTCCTCGGCGCTGTCGATGACGTTGTGTTCCGGGTAGCAGAGTCGAGCGGCCGAGGTCGGGGACGGGTAGCTAAACCCTTTGGGAGCGTCTTCCTCCTCGTCTCTGAGCTGCTCATACTCGAACATTATTTGCTTCAAGATGTGGACAAGAACGATTCTGACTTCTCCGAGTGCTGAGGAGGCATTTGCAGGCATCTCTTCTTCGAGTGCTTCATGGGTCTTCTCTCATCCCATGGCAACTTATTACTTCTTATTGCCTCAGATCTTGTTGCTCACAGCCTCGAGGATGTGGGCGCACGCGGGCGCACGCACGCACACTTGCGGGCGCACGTACGCACCCACACCCACACACGCGCGCGCGTGCAGACACGCACGCACTTGAACGAAAAGGCCGTTACATTTCTCTCCTTTACGTGTACCAGACTCACTCCCGAAGGGAAAAAGAAAAAAAAAGCTTCATACAGTTAACAATGCTTGCACATACAGGAGTATGAACTTAAGTACCATATGTGGCGTCTTTTCTCCTAGATATCTTGCAAGAGACTAGAGAACAGAAGAGAGCAGAGCTTTCGTTCTCTCACATTCTCTCTCCCCCCTCTCTCTCTCTTTCTTTCTTTCCCTCTCGTTCTTTCTTTCTCTGTCTTGTTCACTCTCTCTCATTCTTTCTTTCTGTCTTGTTTGCTCTCTCGTTCTTTCTTTCTCTGTCTTGTTCTCTCATTCTTTCTTATCCTTCCGTCTCTCATTCTTTCTTATCCTTTCACTCACGTATTCTTTCTTTCTCTCACTCATTCCTTCTTTCCTTCTTTCTTGGATTCTTTCCTCCTCTCTCGTTCTCCGTCTTATTCTTTCTCTCTTTCCCTCGCTTCCTGTCCCCTACCAACATTTCCTGCTTTTCCCAATGGAGAGCACAAGAAGGCCAAATGGAAGAAGAGAATGACAGAGCCAATGTTGCTGGGGCTTGTTGATCACTAAAAAATTGATCTAGCTACATTGTCTAGAGAGTAGTTTCATGAATTACAGCAGCGCTGTATAAGTTTCATAAAGCTTAGGTTGCCGCAGCGGAGTCAAGTTGCGCCGTGTGCAACCGCGCCCGATTACGCGGAAAAAAGTGGCTCGCGTCATCACTAAAGTTTGTCCCTGTCTGAACATAAAAGTATATTTACACAGGCAATGTGAGCGTGCGCGCATGTATGTATATGATGGTGACACATTTGGTCAGAGCTGTACCAGAGCGAAAAAGCTGCCAGTGTACATAGGTCCTCACACAATTTTCCATTCGTCATAAGGAGCAATGAACGTTCTAGTGACAGACAGAAACACAGCATTATGTGCGTGGACTCAACCAGACACGAGCGAAGAAGAAGCAAAGAGACGAAGGCAGAGCCTTCCGCACTTCACCTGGATAAACTGAAGATGAAGAAAGTCAAGGAAGTCACAAATTGTCATTTTTTTCCTTCCATTATACGTGAAAATGACATGCATATTGCAAAGCTTCTCATATTGTCTAATACGTGCTGTATAAACTTGCAGTATAGTGAGAAATTCATCTAGATTAAAGTAATGTAATGTGTTATTTGCATGCAGCTGCGCTTCTGCTTTCCCTTCCATCATGCTGTCACTGCACGCTTTTTCTTCTCTTCCCAGGACGTAAGGGCGCGTTTGCCCAGCACAAAAAAGATTTTGCCCGTCTAAAAAAGCCAAATTCTAGAGATGCTAACAGTGAGAGCAGATTTCTATTTTCAGCCCTGCGGTTGGTTTACAGACCTTGTGCGGTCTTTGGGCTCCCAACGGAGAAGGATTTGTCGTCGCGAACATCCGGGAAAAGCTGTGCGCACCAGATTAATCAGATTAATTCAATTTCCTCCTCCTTCCCCCAAACTTTCAATCCCGCCTAATGGCACCAAGGCCCAAGTTAGGAGGGCCTAAAATAGTAAAGGGAGCAGCCATTTCAGACCAGCTGGCTTCCCTCAATGGTGGGAGCGAAGGCGAAGGAGAAGGTGAAGGCGAAGCCGAAGGAGAAGGTGAAGGCGAAGCCGAAGGAGGTGAAGGCAGGGACGGTGGAGAAGGCCAAGGAGAAGATGACGGCAAAGACGGTGGAGAAGGCAAAGGAGAGGATGAAGGCAAAGGCAGAGATGCTCAACCAGACTGGAGTCACATCACATCTGTTGACACATTTGACTAAATCAAGCTTGTGAAGCTTGTTGTTTAAATGGCAAACGAAATATAAGAAAAATGTTGTTGCTATGATCAGCGACCACGTTGAGATCCTCTTTGAAGGCTACAATTTGGTGGTCTTTGAAAAATGTCTGTGTTCTGCGAGGAGGTTGTCTGGTGGAGCGGTTTCGAGGGTCTATCCAAATGGCTTTTTCTTTCCTTGTGAGCAACAGGTTCATATGTGGAAGTTGATACGTGAGAAACATGCTAAAGTAACTTGTTGCTGCTGCAACTGTTGCTTTACAGCGACAACTCGAGAGTCATAAAGTTTGACTATGGCAAAAGCAAGGAAAAATTGTGCATCTAAAAAGTTGTTTCACTGCATATAATAAAAGTTACATTCTGAGTTTTCGTCTGCGACTTTTGTGAAACCAAGTACTGACTTCTTTTTACCTATCTTCGTCGAATACCAGTGACCACTGAGATGCTTGAGCCATCATGAGGTGATCCCAATCCTCCTGGCTGGCCCAGAAGGCCACAGCATCCTCAAGGGGCAGACAGGACACCTCTGAAGGCCACCAAAGGCCTTGCCGGACAGCCAGGGTTGTCTGGGCTGCCCTAAAGACTTTCTGCTCATCACCAGGATAACCTTCTTCTCCACTCATTGCTATCCTCTGGTATGTACTTATAAATGTTGTTAATCAACACCGGGTTGTCTCTAGGGGCACTCTTAAGATACCTTCGCGTTTGAGCTTTCACTCTTTCTGAGGGGGGGACAGGTCAAGACTTTACAAAGTCCAACAAAGAAAGAAAGTAAGAAAGTGGAAAAAGTAGGCCTATTTTTAGAGATATCTGATGTTGCATCATCGTCGTCCTCGCCAGTATAAAAATACGCACATGACCCGACGAACTTGTCGAAAAAGATAATCTTAAATCTTATTTGACAGTCCGTAATACAAGGTCGAGGCCATGTGGGAGACACAGAAAGAGAGAGAGTGTGAAAGGGGGCCTTCATTTCGGTTACGTGACCTCCTCTGTGGTAATCCTCAGTGAGGTTAAAAATAATCCCCCAACGATAAAAAACACGAGAAAGTTGACCAACTAAACTAAAGAGATCATTGCCAACTTTTCATCGCGTCACTGCACTTTAACACTTTGTACCAGCTTTCCAGACTTTCCAACTTTCAATTTTAGTTTCAGCAGCATTTGTGATGAGGTGGCTTTTTCCTTGGTCCCTCGAAAAGATCCTTCGTTGATACTAGGTATGTCTTTGCAAAAATTCGATCTGGATCTTCATTGCAGCTATGGAGGAATCTCAGATCCGTCCAATGCCTCAGTTTGTTCTCTCTCGATTTCTCCCTAAATCTCGCTTTATCAAGAAGTCTAAAGGCAGTAGAAAGCTCATGCCCTGCTGGCTCCTTCACAATTCTGAGCGGTACAGGTAGGCATCCAAGTTGAACTTGGATGAATGGATGAACTCTCTCAAGTTGGCTGGGTTTTTTTGACGATTTTCTGACACTTCTCAACGCTAGCTGCACTTGACACATCGGAATCTTGCATCATTTTCCCCCATCCACCTTGGTCAGTCAGGTGTTGGGTGGAGGCATCAATACAGCAACACTAAAGTCTTAGCCATATCTAGGGAAGATGTCACATTTCAGGGCAGTTGTCTCTCCCTCTCTCTCTCTCAAAACAAGTGATTCTGCTGAACAAGATATATAAATTTTCTTCCTTAGTTCAATGAACAGTAGCCCCAGGAGAGGCATTATACCAATATGAGCACTTGAACAAAGCAATGTCGTGTTTGCTCTGAGCTTCTAAATATTCCTGTGTGAGCATAAGAGTTCGAGGTCTCGTTATTACACATCACATGACTCCCAGTTTTCTCCTTTGGTAACAGCACGAAAAAAAACCCTGCAGGGCCTCCAGGGGCCTCATGACTGCTAAGGGCAATAAGACCAGCAACGGGACGCTGGGGAGGGAGGAGAAAGCCCAGAGAAGTAGAACATTTTTTCCTTAAGAGAAACTGCGTTATTTTCTAGTGCTGCGTCTGAGAAGCATCGTATCCTTACTTTGTTTCCTGTGGACTCTTATAACTTATCACTTGTCACTGATGTTGCACTGACAGGATGAAAATCCTTCTGCGAGGAAAAAAAAAGGGTTGGAGGCAGTATTATCAATATCAAAAAAGCAAAACCTTCTTTGAAACTTGAAAGAATTGAGGCAGCGGGACCTCCTCTGCATTAAGAAGCATGCTATCAACTATTACTATTATGTTATGGTTTATGAATTTCCTTAACAACAACACTAGTTATCACAAACAGCTCGGTCGGCACTACAGACAACTGAGAGAAATATATGTTGCCCTTTTCAAGAAAGCAGCGTTTTGTCTCCGTGTCCACCCCTCGTGTTGTGCGTGCGCGTGCGCGCGCGCGTGTTGTTGGCACGCAGCCTCCTCGTATGTAAGAGTGACGACGAAACAGAAAAAAAACGCCCCAAAAGTGCCCAATTCAATGAGATTTTCACCCATCATCTCGTGACAGAGAAAATTGTGTCCAAACAAGCTTCGTCGTCGAGCTGCTCGACTTAAAAACCTAAAGAAAGGTTGTTTTGGGCAGAGCAAAAAGAGTCTTATTATTCGGTGGACACGCGCGGGAGTTAAGGGAAAGCGCGCGTGCACGAACATTTGTCCATTGTCGAAACTCTTTGCCGCTCTCCTCAGGTGCAAATGCAACGGCGTTTTTGCCCCACTTCTGCTGCAAGTGGAACAAAAAGGACAACAGTGATGAGCCGAGCTGGCCCGAGCTGCCATTGCCAGCTCGAGCCTGGTTCCAAAACTTCCGCTCATTGATGTCTTCTTTACATATTCATCAGATGTCACCCTTTGAAGTCGCGAATCTTGCTGGCGCAGCTGCTGAAGTTGATGCTGGCCCAGCTGCTGAAGTTGATGCTGGCCCAGCTGCTAGCGGTAGTGCCGGTCAGCACTCGATCGATGGCTCTCCGTGGGCTAGCCAGTAGTTAGATTCAAGTCTTGGGACTCGCGCAAAAAATGGGGCCCGCGTCATCACTACTGCACAAAACACGTACCTATATTCATATTTATGGGCAGGGATGAAGAAGGGAATGCGCTCATCCTTGGGCACAAAGACTTGGAAACAAATGAGGCATTTTCATAAAATACCCATGAAAAGACAATTAATAAACATGACAAACTGCAGTGTGAGTCATCACAAAAAGAGAACAGTTGAGGTGGTCACACGTCCACACTGTGTCACAATGAAGGGATGACAGAGTTGCCAGAGACAGAGCCGCAGGCAATTTTGTGACGCAAGCAGTCGTGACTATTGACCTTTCTCGTCAACGACCTCGCCTTTGGGTCAGCTTGGTTCAACGAGTCCCTCCTGTGAGGCCTAACAACACAGTCAAGGGTCAGCAACACGTCCGGTCCTGGTGTGGAGGTCAGCATGGAGCTGCGAGATCACAGGTCCTCCCATGGGTCACCGCCTGTCAACACAGGTGCAGCAGCGGCCCATAACAGGATTGCCACGCAGTTGTTACTTCATTCTCCCGTGAGGAAAGTCTGCGAGGCTGTCGAGGACAGAATTTGCTGGCAGACGAAGGAGAAGTTTTCTGACGTCTTCATTACAACGTACTCAAGACCAGAACACAAGCACCACCTGGGAACAACTTTGGTGACAGCAAGAAAGAAATGGAGGAAACTGTGTAAAACTAATTGAGAACCTGAAGTTGACGTCATGGACACAAGTGAGCGTCTTCAATTTTTTAAGTTAAACTTTGCTGTTCAGGCCTTGGAACAAAACGTGAGCAACTTGTTCAAGTTATGTTTCAACTAGACCGGGTCACACTTGTAGTGTGGTTGCCCAAGTTCAACTTGTGTCTCAGCGGCGCTCCTGGTGCATAATACATGTACCTCACCTGTGTGCTATATATGTAACCTGGCCTAACCTAAGCTTGGCCCAGCCCTAAACTTGGTCTAGCCAAGCCAGAACTCAGCCTAAGCTGGCCATTATGAGGGAATCCCGCAGTGACAGCCTTTCATCCCATGACATTACAGCATGATACTTTCCAAGGGTGGCACTTCTTGGCTGCCGCCTCCGTGTGCTCGTCCTGCGCCTGCATAACACCGATATCAGCCTGCAGCCAACTCTTCTGGCCGAGTTTCTCTCTTGTTTCTACGCGAGAATCAGTGTAATAATGATTTGTCTGACTGAGTTACAACTGCAGTGCCATAAAGAAAAGTAAGAATCTGGTGTAGGAGCAAATGTCGTGGCATTTCATTTGCAAATTGCGCAGCTACTAAAATACAGGGATCCGAAAAGGTCGAGCGAAAATTTTTGCAATTTGTCACTCATCATCAAGCTCCGAGTGCGACAGAGATCAACTTTCCGCGTAGAAAGAAAGAAAAAAAAGGAATTCGATGGCAAATGGCGCAAGTAGCGAAAAGATATCCGATATGTGGAGAAATTGCAACATTCGCGAATGATTTTTCCTTCGCTGTTAATTCTAATTTTTAGAAGATGCTTCATACATATTTTAGTGCATCAAACTCGACCTCCCCAACGAAGCCCGGGGGCTTATTTGAGTGCGTGCGTAGTCGTCATAATAACGCACACGCAGAACTTGGCACGTTTCCAACTTGGGCACAACATACATAATAATCCAGAGCTTATATGCAGAGAGAGACTTCGCAGCAACTCCACCAGACAGAACTTGGCATGCTTGATCAGGAGCTGGTGGAGTAGCCTTTTCTCTCTATTCAAGCTGACTTTCCAGAACTTTCTCATTATCGCTGCCCCTTCACCTGCTTTCACGACTTTGGCGATGCTGCCACCAAAGAAAGCTTGGACTTCAGTGACAAAGATCAGCACTTTCCCGAGTCCCGCTCAGCTTTGCTGTCTTGTCTGACTGAGTCCAGGCAAGACCCCCTACAAGGCTTGAGCTCCCCCCCCCTCCCTGAACGCGTGCAGGTTAAATCTGAGGAGGAGAGGTTGGAAAGGAGGGGGGGGGGGAAATTGGGGAAATCCGAACCTTGTTCACGAATTATACAGTAAGAGAAGAGGAGGAAACACTTGTTAGCACGCGGGCTTTTGTTGTCCCACAAATTAATTTCTGTCAAGTGAAGCAATTTTTCTTACCTTCTTCCTGTGACGACGCCGCCGGCCCCGCCGCTGCCGCCGCCGGTCTTGGGGATGCTGGGGTCTGAGTGCTTCCTCCTGTCCCTGCCGGTGCCGGCGCTGCCGCGCTGGAAAGCAAAAAGGGGAGGGAAATGTATCAATTTGGCTCGGCTCTGTTTCTGTGAGACTCTAAAAAAGGTAGTACCCAATGTTGTTACCCAATTATTCTAAACTGCCTCTGACATCATTTGGCAGATTAGAACTTTCAGTCAGACAAAACATCAAAGCCCATTTATGTGGGGCAGCTCCTTTTTTCCAGGCCCATCTCATGCAGGGCCTTAAAAGGACTTTCTAAGAGGAGCCCAAAGTTGTCAGAGAACAACTTTTTTGTCTAACCCTTTCTTTTTCTTCTTCTTATGCTAAGCACGGCTAAGAAAAGCAAGATTGAGGCTCTGGGGGCAATTTTTCTCTTCTTTTTTAAAGAAATTTTATCTCATTTTGAAGCCTCCTCCCTCTCCACGTACTCTGACAATACTTTCAGCTGCACTGCAAGGTTTGGCTGCCAAATTTTTATTCAAGCGTGGCTTTTCCCACATTTTTGACAACAGCTTTAAGATCCTTAAGATCGTCCCTGAAGCGAGCAATGCAAACTTCTTGTCAATTATCGCCAGTGCAAAAGTGAGGGCAGGAAAAACATTTCCGACATTCCAAATGGGACAAGAAAAAGGGTCGACTTTTAATGGATTGTAAACTAGAATATTCATGATCCAGAGAGGGCAATGAAGAGTCTGTTTGTTTTTTTGTCTGTCTGTTAGTCTGTCAGTCGGTCCACGTTATAGTGCTATAGTTATAGAAGTGCCCTGAGAACAATTTCCGAAGTTGAAAGCATCCGTTGTTCGTGAATGACTCAGCATGGCTGTAATGTACACATGCAGAAAGAAATGACTTTTCACACACACGGTGTGAGTACTTTCCGTACTTTCCAGGCTCTCTTCTCAAGCGAGCGCGCTCGCACACACCAAATGCCAGCAGATGCTTCCCTTGCATCAAGTTGCCGAGCAACAGGTTCTTCTTCGCCATTGTGTCCCGCCCAAGTCAGACCCACCAGGACTTGACAAAGAATTGAATAAGAATGAGAAATGGTATAGATGTATGTACTACATCATAAATGAGCTAGGTTGGGCCTGACGTTGAAGCTTCTCCCATCAACTACCTTGCTGTACGTTCGCTTCAGGAGGATCTCGCACTCTTTCCTGGCCAGGCACACCGGGCAGCACTCCATTTCGGGGTTGGACTGAGTGCGCTGGACGGCGTGCGCCGACTTGGAGCCGCTGCTGTTGGCGCCGCTGCAACCCTTGGCCACGTTGGCCACGGCACTCTCGCTGACACCGCGCCAGTCGCCGCCACTGCCAGCACCGCTCTCTTCTGCAATCATGTGGTGGCAGCGGCGGCCGCCGCCGCCGGTGGCGGTAGCAGAAGCAGTACTGGAGCCGCGTTTGTCCGGCGGCGAGGTGCTGCTTTGATCGCCGCCGCCGCTGCCGCCACCGCCGCCGCCGCCGCCGCCGCCGCTACTGCCGCTGGACTTTTCCTTGCTGCTGAACCTCACGTGTGCGCTGTGCCTGCTCGCTTGGTGACTGTGGTAGCGGCTTTCACGGAGACGAACGCCACCAAACATGGGCGGCTTGGCGCCGCCGCCACTGCCACCGCCGGAGAAGGAGGAGGACGTGGCGGTGGAGGTGGTCCCCGCCGCCGCAGCGTCTTCGTGATCAGCGCGTGGCGTCTTATTGGGTGGGCTCACGGAAAGTGGGCTGCAAGTGCTGATTGAGCGGCGCTTGGCCTTCGCGGACTCGGCGGCTGCAGCGGCCGAGCCCGATGCCGAAGACGACAACGACTGTGGAATGAGGTCCAGGTATGGGTTAGCCACGGTGGAGTGACTCCTCTGGCGCCTGATGGCGGCCGCGGCGGCCTCGCTCTTAGCTGGCGGCGACGGTGAGTCTTCGTCGTCGGTGTCATCGTCATCGCTCTCTGCGTCGACCACGACCGAGGGCGCCATGGGAGTAGGTTGGGCGGAATTGGCGGCGATTGCGGCGGCCAACACACTGAGGTTATTGTTTCCTGCTTCGGCGGCTTCGTCGCTGTGCTGCTGCTGCGGCTGTTGAGGCTGCTGCGGCTGCGGCTGCTGCGGCTGCTGCGGCTGCTGCTGCAGAAGGGCTGCGGTCTCCTCCATCACCATTCCGCACTAGAACTCGTTCTTCTTATCCTCGGTCCTACTCATGGCTTCACGTATCCTCCGCTATCCCGTCGACCTCCAGGTCGACGCCGCAACCCCCGTGTGACATGACCACGCCGGAGTCTTCGCTCCGGCTGCACTTGTCCACCCTGGAGCTGACTTTTCTGCAAAGTCTTTCTAACTTTCTCCCTCGAGCTCAACTGCAGAAGCCATTCTAGTCCAGAATTCTTGTGTGTATCATTCAATATCCTGCTGCCTACTTTTTTCCCTTCTCTCTCAAGATATTGTTGGCCAGGCCCATCAAGGCCTAGGTGGACGCGTGCAGAACACGCGCAAACTTCGCATTTTGGCAAGCGGACATGTAAATCATTGTCCACACGCAGCTGAAGCAGCAGTAGCTTTTTTTATTGGATTGCTCAAAGATCTGACGTGAGTTCCATACGAATGCCAATGTCAAGATGAAGGCTAGAAAGAAAAAACCCTCGAGGAGTAACTTTGTCGCGAATTCCGTCACGAAATTCGCAGTTTTGACACAAAATCTGCAGTTTGGTCAGTAAGTCTGCAATTTTGCTGCAAATTTTGGCGCTCTCTGGAAAATCCTTTGCAAACGAGCTGTTAATTTCGAATAATTGAAATGTTGGCTTTGAATTTTGGCTGGAAATGCCCACATTTACGCTGTGAATTTTGACCGGAAATCTGCAAAGTGTATAGGGAATCCCCCCATCCCCCCAGCCACAATTAGTCCTGGCAATTTCCTGCGCCAAAAGCATTCTTCCCCCTCCACATTTTTCGTCTCTCCAAAGTCAAAAAAGTTGTTCGCATGTTCACAAATCCGATTTTCCTCTCTATTCCCGCCAATGAAGCAGCTGACTTGGCATTAAGAAAGTAGGGGGGAAGACCCATGTTAGGACTTCGCCCTCCTACCACGATGGAGAAATTAGATTCTTCTCAAGGCTGTTTTGATCCCTTTTCGCACATTTTTATGCAAGAGTCGAGGCTTGAGCGGCGTTCAACTCGTGGTACAAGCCAGAGGAGGCTGTCGGACATAAAGATTCGCGAAAACCAATTTCGCGAGAAAAAACCTCGAATATTTCGAGACCTCCTCAATGCAATGGTCTTGACGGTGGAGGGAGGGGGATGGGCTACAAGGGCCTTGTTGTTTGTCCAGGCCTGGCTGACCCTGGGCCTGAAACAAACAGCCAACTATGGCCTGGAGTGCGCTGTTCTACACGGAAAGGTGCTTCACTTACCAACCGAATGCCTCACTTCATAAACTTTTTTGATCTATTTCACCGCATTTATCATTGGCCGAAAAAAAGAGAACTTCCTTAACCTTCTTGAGCGAAGGCAATTAATTTATGGGGCACAATCATGAGCTTGCAGAAAAGCCTGAAATGCCTATTTTATTCCTGGAAAGAGACCTCAATTAGTCTCCAGAGACTTTCCACACAGAAAGTTCTCCTAAGAGTCCTTTTATTTTACTGATCGCTTTTTTTCCGGCTGGAAAGTAGCAGCTGACGCTCACTGAATAATTCTTCGAAAAGTTTCACGTCACCCACTAACTTTAGATTCTTGATCTCTCGCCTGCTTGGAGCGAACTATTGTTCTTCTGCTCCCTTTTTTTCTGGCTTTACCCAATTATGGGCTGGCCCCACCCAAAATCGGGGCAAATCGCAGGCGGCCCCAGGGGGATTCTCGATTTGGCAGCGTAAACGACCACTTCGGCAGATAACTTTCCAACTTTCCGGCACGGTTCGGGTCACAACCGTGTGTGTGCGTATGAGTGCATGATGACTGCAGAGTCCAAAAAAACCCGCACACACAAAGGAGACGTGTGGAAAGTTCGATCACGAAAGGTGACGAATTAAAGCAATCTCTGACACGCACCAAGTTGGGTGCTTCATTATTCAGGTGTCACTGCCTCTTCTTGCTTTGTGTCCGAAATGCGTACGAGGGACGAACTCTGCCAGACAAAAAACCGAGGAGCATTCGACACAGCAGGACCATGTCCGGGGCATTATTCAAGCGAAGAGGAGGGAAAGCTACTGGAGACAAAAAAAAGTACATGGATAACTGTGTTCTTCACCTTATCTAGAAGAATTTCACACTCATGAGTGCAGCTTTTTCTCAGTAAGAAAATACAGGAACACTCGACAAGTTTGTGTCTGGCCGAGTCTTGTTTGCCCTGAGCACTTGGTGTTATCATCTCAGCGAGTCCCACACCCACCAGAGATCTCATGAATCAGTAAATGGCACTGCATAAATAGAGTTTGCACTGATTACAACGCTTTCCCGGACCTCTCGAAGGCTTAAGGCGCGCATACACTGCAAACTAAATTGCGTAGAAAAGTCAACACCGACCTTAAAGCTGTTAAAGCTGAAGTGGGGGCCCAAAAAAGTCCCTTAATCAAGAGGAAAGTGCACCGAAAGTTTTTTTTTCAAACTTTGCTTCTCCGAAAATTAGAAGCTCCTCAGTGGAGACCAGAAAATGGCCAGGATAAAACCAAATGAATGAGAGCAGAGACCATGTTTTTTATCATTTTCCGAGGCTTTTTTTCACCTGCAATATTAATCCCCAGGTGAATGTAGGGGAGAGGAGGACAGACAAGGGTCTCACTGTTCTTTGAAGTGCCAGGTGCACTGGCAATTAGGGAAAGAGCTCTCGCAGTTATCTCTGCACTGCTTATATTTCCACAAAACAGGAGTATAAAAGCTCCTCTCTTCATTGTCTTCTGGCTTTGTTTACATTGCCTCATGCGCAAAAAAAGGGTTAACAGTCCGCTGGGTGAGTCATAAAGATGTGCATTACACGCACGAACATCTTGGTCAAAGTTATGGCAACTCCTTTTTGTGGCTCTTACGAACTGGAAGGAGAGAAAGAAAAAAAGGACACCTGTTTGTTACAAACTCAGTGGATTCATTCACGTCGTGACAGAGGGAAGGGAGAAGAGGAAAGTATCGTATGTAACAGCTAGTTGAGAGAAAACTGCTGCTGCTGCTCTCATTTTCTGAGTCACACTGTAGCAGTGCAATCAAACATACGCACGGATGAGTTCCGGGTCAGGGAATCACTATTCTCTCTCTTTCTCAAGTATCTTGAGTCCACTTAAAACACCAACACTTGACTACAGTCAGAGCTGAAAGTCAAAACTGCTTTTCCTCCCCCCCCCTCTCCACCTTCATTCCGGCCAATTTCTTCGCCTTCGCGCACGCGCGCGCGGCCGGCAAAGACGCAGTTGGGGGCCGACATCGGGAAAGATGTAGTAGTACTGGGTGAGTCAAGAAATGACTTTCCACCAACTTTCCGACCATCTTTTTTGCGACACCTCGTCTCCCTCGCTGTTTTTGCCACACTCCCTCGCACTCGTTCGCATTTTTTTGTGACTCACACTGTACATAGTTGTGCGTGCGTGCGCGCGCGTGTGCAAGAGAGAAAGGGCATAATCAAGAAAGCTTTTACGATTTTGAGGCAAGCGAAAAGCGCGCGCTGAAGAAAAATTCAGCCCAGAAAAGTCGGGCAGCAGCAAAAATCTTTTGCGCACACAACGATCGAGACCTAAAACTGTCATTTTTCGAGCTCGGCACCAAAAAGCTATCGACATGCAAAAATATCTGGCAGAGAGACAGGCCAAAAAACAACTCCAGTACTTTCTCCTCATCTGGTGGTGATGATAAAAAAAATGTCTCCGTGTAAATTTGAGAGGTGATCTGATCTTTTCTATCTCGTCGGGACCGATTTTTGGGGGGCAAATTCCTGGGGTTTTAACATAAATAGGTGCGAAAAAAAAGTGGGGGAAACGATGACGTCATTTCGCGATTGCTTGAATTTTGCACAGAACAGCCCTCATCGAGAGCTGAGCACAACTAAATAGTACCTGAGATACTTCCTTTTCTACTGCACTGTGACTCATGAAGAAGAAGCAAGTGCACTAAGAAGCCGGCACTTTTTCCCAACTCACACTGCACTGTTCCAGTCTTGTACATGCTAATTCAACATAAATTGTCTTAGCACGCTACATACAGGCCGACGTTGGGAAGGCCGCAAAGGCCTAGATTTACATAAACTCACCACTTTTTGATCCTTTAGGCTCTGGGACCGATCCACCTTGTTGCCTGACTTCGGTGAGCCTCTGGAGGCCTCGTCCCTAAAAGTACACACAGATTTTTAATGTTTAATACATTTTCATGCTAGTGCTCCGTAATCCCTCAAAGAACAATACAGAGTGATCCTCCCCCCTCCTACGGAAAGTTATCACCAGACATACGCGTGTACTATCCACTGGCATGGATGACTTTCTGTCGTTTGCACATTAAGTCTGATGATCTTTGTCTTGCACACATGACCTCATGGGAGGAGGGAGGGCAAGTCATACATGTGACGCAGCTGCAGTAGAGATGCGCTGAATGCCACCTGAGCGCTCTGAAAGAACTTTCCCAGCAAGGAAGACCTGGTCGACCCCTACTGCTCTACTATGAAGCTATCCAGCCAAATACTCAAGTCCTTAAGAAAGCAGATGTACGGACAGTCTGTACCTACATGATGACGTCACTTGTCTCGATACGCACGCACTGTACCATGTCTGAGCCTCGCGTGCCCAGGGTGAGCCTGCCAGCGTCTTTCCATGATTACCTTTCCGGCCAGAAAGTTACTTCTTGTCCGGCCATGATTTCAACGACTTCTTTGTGACAGCGGTCGTCGAAGTCGTCGTCGGGGTCACAAATTTCTGGCGACGACGCGAACGAGACCATGTTCGGGGTGGGCGGATACAGCAGACCCGGGGCGTGGCCGCCGGCTCGCCGGGATTGATCGGGACTGTTGCTACGAGTCAAAATGGAGAATGAAGAAAAAAAAAACAGAGATCAACGACCACGTTTGAGTTTCCACTCACGGACACGTGACGAACTCGCCAATCTCGCCCTTCGGCTTGTAGCTGAGGAGGACATTTGGGGGAGTGGCAGCGGCGGGGGGCGTGCCGCGATGCACGGAGATCCCCCCGCTGCTGCCGCGGTGAAACAGGGAAGATAGAGAGATCTTGAACGAGGCTGGGCTGGGCTGAGAGGACATCGACAATGACAGAGGCGGTGGCGGAAGAGGAGGAGGTGGGGGAGTCGGCGGTGGCATCGGTGGAAGAGGAGGGGGAGGCGGGGAGATCAAGGCCGGGGGCGGTGGAGACGGCGGCGCCGACGAGGCGGAGGCGGACGACGACGCCACCGCCGCTGCGATGTCCGGGCAGGAGCCGGCGTTGGGGGAGCGGCGTTGGCGGCGACTACGCCTGTGGCTACCGCTAGACGGTTGTCTTTGATGCAGACAAGGCGCGGAGCTCTTGCCACTGGATGCGCTCGAGTCCCTGGAGGACTTCTTATCGTCTTCCTTCTCGACGCCGCCACCGCCGCCACCGCCGCCACCGCCGCCGCCGCCGCCACCACTATTGCGAGAGGATCCCCCGCCGAAGAGCCATTGCCACTTGTTGGCGCGGTTCTTCCAGCTGTTGCGCTGTTTCAGTGGCCGCTGCGGCGTCGGCGTCGCCACTGATGACGCCGCGCCAAAGGGGGTGGACACGAAGTCTGAAGGAGGCGAAGGAACCGAAGGCGGCTGGTGCGGCTGCTGCGCCTGTTCGTCAGAACGCGTCCAGTCTCTGCCCGGCACAGAAGGAGACAAAGGCGACGACCTCTGCGACGGCCTCGTGGTATTGACAGGCGACGGCGGCACCGACCCTGCGCGGCTTGCAGACGCCACGACCGTCACTTCCGTGGCATGCTCCCTCTGTAAAGCCTCGCGCTTCTCCCTGAGCAGCGCATTCTCGTCCGATATATCGCTGCTCGGTCGCCTCCGCCGCGACCGCGGCGGTCGTGGCCGCGGCGGCCGGTACGTGGTGGCTGTGGCCGCATAGTCCGTCTGTCCAAGCGAGGCCGTACGCTGATGTGCAGGTGAGCGCCGAAAAGAGTCCATTTTCACCTGTCTGAACTATATCAAACGTTATGGCTGAAGCAGCATGGTCAACGTGGACCACACCCGCTGCTCCCACAAAGTCGATCTCGCTGAGAACGTGCCCAAGCAGTGCCGCAGCCGCCCCCGAGGCCGCCGGTTCAGGTCCTGCTGCCGTCAGCTGATGTGTGGACCTGAATCTTCTTCTCCATTTTTGTGGGGAAAGCAGCGCGCGTGCTGCCCTCGGGATTTCCTTGGCAAGTATTCAGTAGTTGAGGAAGCAAAAACTTTTTTCCCACAGCAGGAAAACCACGCAATTTGGCATAATTTGTGTCAGAAGAGCACACAAAAACAGTTCCTTCCTATTGTTTGAAGCCTCCTTCCCTTTATCCAGCCTGGGTCTTTTTTAAACACGCTCGTTACAGAGATTTTGGGGCAACAGCAGCAGCGTCGGCGGCAGCACCAACAGCAACTCCAGCAGCAGCAACAGCAACAGCAGCTAACCCGATACATACGCGCTCAGAGAGAAATAAATTCTTTTGCCCTCACCTATGCACAGTTGCACACATGCCCAAGGCAGGGCTGTGAGCAGCTGAATAATTTGAGGATAAAATTTGTGGGCGCGCGCAAACCCATAAAGAAATCGTGGCCTCAAATACTTGGCGTCTGAGCTTCACCACTGCAATGATCATTGTGATCACTCGGAAAGTTGTTGCATGTTGAAGAGTTGCTTGTAAGCAGACACGTGCGAATTCACCGCTCTTTCTTGCAGAATATAGAGGGCAGATGAACGACTCGACCAGATCTTGGAGCTTGGCAGCTCCTGTTCAAGCAGCATCTATCTTCACGTGTCTGGTCGAGTCACTCATTACGAGAGGACAGAAATTATTATCCATGCCTCTAAACAAATGCAAACTACAGGAATGATGTTACTACATTTTTCACCCTCCATTCTTCCACACAGGAGGGCAAGTTGCTCCATCGTTCCATTGTTGTGGAATGATTCTTCCTCTGCACTTGAACGTTTCACAGAGCGGGCAAGACCGAAAGCGGCCTTTGAGTGCGCCACCCTGTACGGGCGCTACATAAAGGCCAAGGCCATGATGGATTCTTTTTTCCTTTCCGCTTTAAAGAGCAAGGGAAACAAAAGGCCTTCCAAGTCTACACTCGGTGAATAAAATGCTACGGACCCACAGGGGGAAAAATAAGGGAAGGCCCGGGTAAGGAAAAAAAAAAGTTTTTCTCTCCGGCTGCCTTGAAACACGAGCCACTTCTCATTGATTGGGACATCCGATACGACGAAAGGAACAAGTTCCTTTGGCTCCAGAGGACCTCAACGTCTACGACTGTGTGAGTCAAAAAAAAAGCGGAAAAAACTGGTCTCATCATGAAAAAGTGGCTCCAGTTGCTGCAGCTGTAATGGTTATTGCACAAACTCACACCTCAAAGTCAACACCCGAGCTGAAAATTGCATGTGGGAATGGAGATCTGCCCTTTTTCCTCCCCCCTTTTTTGCATGCTTTGTCGTTCACCTTGCGTGCAAATTTGATGAACTGAGAAAAGAGGATCGATCGATGCTACTTTTCCCCTCTAATGATATAAAAGAAGATTTAGTAGAGGAAGCCTGACTCTGTCTCTCCACTTAACGTGTGCTCCTCGTAGCTGAACCTGGGTCTCTTCTTCACGCTGCACATTTGCCAGAGTTTGAAGACCCTCAAATTTGGGCAGGATCAAAAAAGATGGAATAGAGCAAACATCAACATCCCCTCCCAACAAAGTTGGAAACAAATTATCACCGCTCGGGCAGACAAAACTCGGCGCTGGAGCAAAGGCTGATCCGGGATTTAGATCCATGCATTTGGAGAGGCAGCTGATGTCTCGTCGAGCTTCCACCCGATGATACATCAGTACTGCGCAACTTGTGTGAACTCAAGCGTTGCACTTCCAGTGAACATTTTCTTCGTCTGTGTGCTTGCTCACATATATATAAATATGTGTGTGTGTGTACGTATACCACGGTAACGTCGCACCTGTGCTTTATCCCTCTTAAGACGTGTGTGAAACATGACACTGAGAGTGAATTATGACTGCAACCCTTTCGCAGAATCTGTTTCAAGCTTACAAGGACGGGTTTACTAAAGCCAAAAATTTGCCACAAGCCCCTGTGAGCTTAAGCCGTGTTTACACTGACAAAATCTTGCAATATCGAAAACATGCAAGGATCAGCGACCTCAAAATGACCATATCGTGCTTCGGCAAAGGCAAACCTGGCATATTTGCCCATAAAACCCGTCATAGAATAGAAAGTGAAAGCTTGGGACCCCCTGACACTTACAGGCAGATTCTTTTTTGCACACGTACGTATTAAACATGACATCTCTCATTCTGCCAAATTTGAGAGTGCAAACGCACCTTGCACTTTGTACAGTTGCAGCACACTTAGGCCCGGCTGAATCTGGCAGAAATGACTTCCATTTTGTCCAATTTGCACTCCCGTTAATATAGAGAATCGATTAATAAAGAAATCCGTCTCACAGCGCAATATTTGTCTGAACGGGTATTTTGTACTTAAAACCTTCGCTCAGTCGATCAGATATTAGCTAAATGGAGCAATTCAAAACTGGTTTAAAGGTGGCAGATTTCAAAAGATGACTCAGGTCAACATTAAAAGTGCTATGTCTGTTATTCAGAAGGGTTTGCAAGGCCGTAATTTGATTTTTAAAATCTTACAAAGTTTAAGTGGAAAGTTTATACATTTATAAATGGCTCTATGAAACAGAGAATCTTTGAAAAGTTCTTTCCCCAAATATGAGGATGGATTTTAGCCTCGATGTCTGGTTTATTGCGTGCTTCATTCGTTCGAGCTACTGTTTAACCCCTAGAAGTAGCTCTATTAAATAGAGGGCATTGTGCAGGCTATTTATACCCATGTGTATACGCATGAGGCCAAAGTTGAGCAATGTCAACAGTGTTTAAAGGGGTGAAGCTCGTTCAAAATCAAGTTGTGGTGACGCGCGCAAGGCTCAAATAACTTGCTTGGGACGCGTTCACTCAGCCACACTTGTCCAAAGCAACTCCCAGGAGGTGTCCCAGTGTGAACTCGCCTTCTGCCAGCCGCAACAATCTTATTATACGTAGACTTGGTGACACTCACCAGGCCTTCACCAACAAATCAAAGTGGTCCGAGTCCTGACTGCAGCTCTGGACCAGGGCCGCGGCCGATGCCGCCGCCACACTCGTAACCGCGGCAGGCATGGACGTGTAGCGCTGGTAGATGGGCGGATAGCCGCGGTCCTCCTGCCACTCGGAGAAGACGTGAGGTGCCAGGAGGTCGATGGCCTTCCTGGCAACGCCTGGACTCGGGCTCAGTCTGCCGGGCACACTCAATTTGTTGGGTGATGAGACCAACGTGCTGGTGCTGGTACTCGCGCTGGTACTCGCGCTGGTACTCGAGCTGTTACTCGTGCTGGTACTGTTCATGAGCTTGTGTGGCTGTTCCATTCCCTCCAAAGGAATTGTCTTGGACCGAGTGGACCGGTCCTGGTTGCTCCTGAACGAGCTCCTGGGCTTGAACATGGACTCAATGTTGGGGCTCTCCCGCACTTTGCCCTTCCAGAGACGCTCCAAGTCCGTCCAAGACTTGTCCTTGAAGCTAAGCTTAAAGGTCGAAGGCTTTGCAGAGGTCATGAGGGCTTGATTCTCCTTCAGGTCCGTCAATCCAGGACCAGGGATTGAAGCCTCGTCGGTCAAGTCGACGTAGCTCTTGGTGCCCCGCATGCTGGCGTCGGCGCAGGCGATAGATCTGCGCCGGGCGCCGCCTCCGAATAGGTTAAGGTTGGTCGAAGACCTGCCTTGGAGGAAGAACCGTTCTCGCTTGTCAGCCCCTTCCAAGTCCGTCTGAATGCGCTTCTTGGCGATCTTGGCGCCAGAGCCGTGCTGCACGCTTGACCTGGAGAAGATGTTGTTGATCAGGCGGGTGGTCTTGCCCTCCTTGACGGCGCTGCTGGATGACTTCTTGGAGGAGTTCGCTAAGTCCAACTTGGTCACACACACCGAGCTTCTTCTAGACACATCGCTGTTATTGCTATCCACAGCATTGGAGGAGGCTTAAATAATCATACGTGTGCAAGTGGCGGGGTCAAACTGGTGGATAATGGATGGGCAGGTTCACCCAGGGGGAATCCTTAGTATAAGGATGCTCTCTCAGCACCAAAGACGCAAAAGTGGTTGGGCAGATTGGCAGGTGACAACCCTTGGGAGTTGGGGGACAGGATGGGTTCACCCCTGCTACACGAATACCCTCCCAGCACCCAACAAAAGTCCTCTGGGGTAGGGAGGATTGGCCAGTGATCCCGCCTGCCTGCACACCTATGACTGATCCTCTTCTCACGGCTGCCACAGGAATGCTTGAATGTGTTCTAACACTTCTGGTCGTCGTTGGCCCTCCTCCACTGCTGTAGCCGCTACTGTTCCTCCTGACCAAGTTTGATTGGGCAGCCTCGGAGGCCACCGGCGGCGGCTTCGAGGCTCTAGGAACTGGCTGGGGCTGGTCTCTGCACAAGTTCGGCCCCTGTCCATGGATGATGACAGATGGAGGCCTGGCAACAGAGAGGTCGGACTTCCTGTGTCTCAGTCTCACATCCTCACAGAGGCCTTGGTACTCCGATCCAAATATGTCTGAAGAGACCCTGGAGTCCAGACCGTGGCCATCGCTGCTGCCGTCCTCCTCCTCAGGGTTGTTCAAGGAGATGGAGCGCCTGCGGCCGAAGATACTTGCGTGCCTCCTCCTCTCCAGTAAGATCTTTTCCTCTTCTTCTTCACTCAAGTTGTCACTGTTTTCATGGAACTCAAAGAACACGTCTGCATCCTCCTTCTTGGCCTCCTCGGCCCTGACTGTGGCGGTATCAGAGGAATTCATCCCTTTTGGCATAAAACAGTTCGTTTTACGACTTCATGGAGAGAGCTATTAAGAGGCTCTAAACCTTGCTGGGCCTTTCTAAATAAACGCTAACTCTTCTCATTCACTTGGAGAAAAAAGTGCAAAAAAGTCAGTCAAACTGCGTTGACTTCACACACAGGAAGTGGCGATAACTTTGGTCCTGTAAAGGCTGCACTACTTTTTTCTGTGCTGTTCCAGAATCCAGCAGAGTCAGCAGCAGCTTAGGTGACACGCACAGAGATTGTACAGAACTGAACACCTATACAACATTCATGCTCTCCGAAATAGTCGACGGGCCGGTCTTCCTATTCAGCAGGGCAAGGCCTGTAGGCCTGCAGCAGCAGCAGCGTTAGCAGCAGTAGCAGCACTTTGGACACAAAAAGGGCCCTATCACAGGCCTGCTTGGCTGAAGAGGAATGTGGGATGGCTAACATAATACAAAAGTTCTTTTGCTTCTATTTTTTCTTTCCTTCTAAAATTCAGAGATATTAACATGTTCCCAGACAAGAGCTTCTAGAAGAAGACTGAGATAAGCCTTATGCGGGCCTCGACCCTCCTCGTATTACCACAGGGGAGCAGCAGGAAGTGGCAAAATTGAGACGACCGAGGAGGAGCAGATATAGTTAGTAAGCTGCTACTTTTACAAACTTTATTGCTAGCACATGTTTTGACAGAAGAGAAGAACAGGTCCAGTGGCCCTTGGGTGTCAAGGCTTAAAAAATAGAGATGACTTATTTATTCGCCAAGGGTGGGCCGCACTTTAGCGATTCAGATTTCATATGAATTCGTTATGTTTGATCCATAAAAACTATGACTAACTATTTAATGCCAATTCTGAGAGAAAGAGCGGGAAGGAGAAAATTTTCATGCCTTTGATCTCTTCCGAAGCTCATTTCAAATTACTGTGTGAGCGGAGAAAAATTCTCCTCGCTCTCTTCTCGTTGACATCTCCATCTTTTTGCGGCTCATACTGTAGTCCCATATATCACTGGATCAACGTGATGCAGAAGGACACAGGTTGCACCAAGGAATGCGAGTGTTTACAATCTCCTTAGGCAGGAAAAAAAGAGAAGGAGAACTCTAAGGGACGGCTTACACTGACCGAATTTGGCGAAACTAACGCGTGCGTGACGGAAAGGGAAAGAAAAATGTGTCAGGGCAAACGCGACCTTCGCCGACCTTCAAGCTAGAAAGCATTCATTCATTTCTGGATGAGCTATCAACTAAAGTATGCGTAACATTATGAATTCCGTTAAGACTTAAATCGTGACAAGAGGACGGAGCATTCTTCAGGACTAAATAGTCAGTCCACGATGCCCAAGCTCACTTGAGTCAGTAATAACAAATTTATGTTTAGCCCCCCTCCCCCCTTGCTGGTAAGAATCATCGTGAACTTCGACTGAACCCTCGAAATACCAGTGCCTTATTTATAATACTAAGACCGATGACACTAATGTAAGGCAGTGTGACTGTTTTGAACACAAGAACAAGCACGACTCTGACAGCTCTTAGGCCAGCGTCTGCTGACGTTGCAGGCAAAAAGAGCTGAAGTGAGAGATACATGTATAGTTCTCTCGTTCTCGCTCTCCCCATGTGTGTCTGCGCGCATGATGGAGAGCGTGGAAAAGACGAGGAAACAGGGGGGGAAAAATGAAGCTTTTACTTCATTCATTTCGTCACTTCGTCACATAGTACAGGGTGGAGCAAAAAAATCTTCTCCTCGTCGCTGCAGTGCAAGGAGCAGCCCTCAACGTTGGTGTGCGCAAACCTCGGGGAGTGTTTGGCCGAGCCTGACGTGACCGAATAAGCTGCCAGTGTGAACCGGACTCTCAGGGTGAAGAACAAAAGAAGTCTCAATGCCAATCACTATGCAGTGTGAGTCGTGCAAAACCAGCCTGAGCACAAATTTGTCGACTCACACAGTGCACTGCACACCTTTCCAGAGGTGCTACGAAATTACTTTTCTCTCAGCTGTATTCTAGCGGAGCGTAAACACTTTAAGGTCTGCTTACTTTAGACGATAAAGTCTTGCAACTTTAGGAGGGCAATTGAAAGAAAAAATGCCACATTTTAAGCGGTCGCTTTGTTATGTCTTTCTTGAGGTCCCTTCAGGCCTCTCTTAGGCCTCACTCTATCCGCGGACGAGTAAGTGAGGAAGACTCAAAAAACATTACAGTAAAGTGTCGATCATAAACGCTCAATCGAAGTTTCACTGTATTTCTCAGCTATCAGAGCTGCTTTCCCGACAGCTCTCACATCAGAGCGTTTTCGTCACCTGACCTAGCATTCAACAAAAAGAAATACAGTCAATACTCGATTGAACGATCTTTAAAGCGGTCCCTTCTCAAGGCAGCACTAGAACAGCAAATAAGTGCAGACATCTTTATAGTCATTGTGAGCAGCCCAGTTATGGTCAAATCGACACTGGTGACGTCTCAAGCAACCATGAAGTGCTTGAGGAGCGGATCAATCAGCTGACCAAGCTGAGGCCAGACGAAGCATCGAACCTCCTCCAGACCATCCTGGAGCCAGCCTCGGCCTCGCCAAGACTGGCAGCACTTAGTTTACTACATAAAATCGTGTGTGAGCCCCTTGAGAGAAGCGGTTGAAAGAAAAGAAGAAAAAAAAGATAAAATAAAGCCTTTTCCTACCGCTCGCGCCCTCTGTCGGCGGCTTCCCTCATTTTCTGAGGCGGAGGCGAGGCAGCAGCAACACTTGAGACCGTCCTCGGCGACGTCGATGCAGCTTCAGCTGTTGCTCCGTTGTTGATCTGTTCGCCGCCGACGCCTTTGATGCCTCCGGGTGCTGCTGCCGCCCCTGCCGACGACGACGTCGACGACGCCGGCGCGTGATCCGGCGCGTCGGGGGCAGCAGACGGGATCCTCGGGTTCTCGCGCACTGCAATGCGACCCTCACCTAAATGGGGGGAGAATGGAAAATGTGGGAATTTCTCACTCTCATTTATCAATGTTATATACGAAATATCTGCGAAAAAGGGGTAATAAGTTTGACCAGTCTGTCATTCATTCAGTGGCCAAAATGCAGCACCTTTTTTCTCCCAGGAATCGGAAAAATCTGCGTCACACACAAAAAAAGCGGCAGTGAAGTCAGACTTGGGGGGGTCTCAGTCCAAAACGTCATACGTGAAAGGAAGGGGGAGGGAGGGGGAGGATGAATGGGGTAGAGATCGAGAAAAATGGAGCATCCAGATGACTTCACGAATGAAACTTAGCTCTTCGGTCAAAGAGTACAAAGCCATCAAGTGCTTCGAGGCCACTCTCAGGTCGAGGCTGACTGAGGCTGATTGAAAAAAAGACGCATAAAGTGTGTTTTTGTCATTGGACGACGTTCGGCTATTGTTAAAAAGAAAATGAAACTTCCTCCACTTAAGTCACTGGCACTTAGTAGTGACTCGTTTGTCAGCCTTTCCTACTCAGCACTAGTGTTGCATTGACTCATCAAAAAATGACTCTAACTCGAATGTGGATTAGCTGATCACGCCTCTAAGTCAACTCACATTCGTAGGAAGAAAGTTTGACTCGAGTCAACTTGGATAGATGTGGCGAGTGATTCGAGTCGATGATTTGGCCCTACAAGTCCAGTTCAGGGCTTCATTGCATTACAGTGCGAATGCACAACATTAAAGAGACAATACTAAACTTATCTGACGGCACCGAATCAGCTAACTCTGGCATCTATTTCAGCAGCTGTTAGCCGTAATGCCTAATATGACTGGAATTCGGACCGAAACTCGTACTTGAACCTTTTTCTCAAAATAGTGTCCGAATCACCGAAAAGCCTGACTCGAGTCATTCTTGATCCGATTCAGGACAGAGTCAGATACAACACTACAACACACTAGACAAGTAACTGGCAATTCAAGCCCGTCCAGTCTTGGTCCTGCCAGGTTTGTGTCTAGATGTTGCCTTGTTGTTTCTTTTGTTTTCCTCCCCTCACCTAGAGTGATGTTGACAAACTCGACGGCAAAGGAGGTGAGGACCCTCTCGGACTCCACGACGCCCTTCCGGTGCTGGCTGTTGGCGGCGAGGCCGCCGTAGGGACCTCGAGGATCCATGGACTTGACTCTCCCCCCCTCCCCCAACCCCCACCGCCCCGGAAAAGGGCTGCTCCTCAAATGCAGAATCACAACTATTCGAAGTCAGTGCAGAAGAGAAAAACCAGACACTGGCCTTAGTTTCGTCCTCCCAGAAGCTGCATATTTGCAAGGATTTCTGCAAGGATTTCTGCGATATTTCAAGGTCAAGTCTGTCTCACTCCGTGTTCTTGTGTTTGTGCGCTGGTGTGTGTGTGTGTGTGTGCGCGCGCGTAGGTGTGTGCGTGTTACGTGTGTGGGTCGATGCGAAGTTTCAGGACCTGACTAAACACTTAAAAACACTGAAGGAAAATCTCCTTTGCTCACCCGCCCAAAATAAGTGCAATTTTTTCACTGAGCTGTGCAAAATTCGGGTTCCTTTTTTTTCACGACCATCAGAATTCCGCACAATTTTCCGCTGCTATCGCGAGCGAGCTGTGTGTACTGCCCAATGCTCCTTGCCTTTGGGCCATGCCTGTCCCGAGCACTCGACCAGACAGGAGATCAAGTCGGCGCCACCCGCGACACACGTTAAACGGAGTTAAACATACAAATGGACATTAACTTCAGGTGAAACACTCGCTTTATGAAGTAGCCCTAGGATCCTTTAAAGAAAGAAGAGGGTGGGAGCAATTTTTGAATTGTCCCTTCTTAGGCCTACTGAGAAATGACGAAGAAATCATTAGGCTTAAAGAATGTCATCCCTTTCTGAACACGCTGTACGCGGTGGATTTGGGTGTCTGGCCGAGTCCGTCCGTCTCTTCGCTCTTTTTCAAAACACACACAGGATCTCGATAGAGCATAGGAAACTACAGGAGCTTGATATATATTTCTCTCTCTCTCTCTTTCCCTCTTTCAGCAGCAAAGAAACCGAGGCAGACAGACACGGATTAGTGAACGCGGCTCGCACGCGCGCGCACGCACGCACGCAACAACTGCAGACAGGCACACACGGAGCTCGTGCGCGCCAATGCTGCGCACGCGCACAGACGGAGCCAGAGGTTATACTACACACACACTTATGTGTGTTCAGATAAAGCATCACTGAGGGGGCCAGACATGCGCACATGTAGCGTCAATTTTATGCATAAAAGCTTGTAATGCATCAGGCAGCCCACACAGCAGTTATAACTGTCAGTAACAAGTGTGTTTACATAGTCGCAGTAGTGGCTTAAGCGGAAAGTTTGGAAAAAAAAGGATAAAGGAAAAAAAATCTGTTTCCTGACTAATTGACAGATCCTTACTTCCCCCCCCCCTCCTTTCCCTCCAAGCGAGAACAATGCACTTGAGGGCCAAGCCTAGGCCTAGTCTAGGCCTAGGTGGGCCGACCCGTCGTCAATGGCCGCAGAGAAATATGCGGAAAATGCTTTAATATGCGCTTCTGCATCATTGACCCTCCCACCCTTTGAAGTTCTTGCAGCGTTCAAAGGAGGAGAGATGCACCAAATTCGAAATTTCCTAACCAAAATTCGACCTGAAGACATCTTTGCCAACAGGTGACGCTGCTGAGAAGTGCTCTTCCTGGAACAAGAGCAGACCTCGCGTTCACAGATTCAAGGCAAGACCTGGCCTCGTTGAGGCTGTCGAATCACTTCTTGGTGGACTGGACGAAGCAGAACAACGCCAGTTCATGGGTCTGCGTCAGCCCCCCTCCGCACCCTCAAAAAATCACGTAGTAGGACAGCAAAAAAAAAAGGCTATCTGGGAAGCGGTAGGAAAAATCTTTTGACTCTCCTCTCTCGACTTGTTTACACTAAGAATGCAGCTGCAGACACGGGAGGAGGAGGAAGAAGAACTCACACGTCTTTTTCCAGGTTTTCCCTTCTTTTCCCCCGCAAATTCTGCTCCCCCCTTAAAAAAAAGCCCCAGTTTTTGAGCCTCTCCAGTCGAGACCCCCTGGAGATCTAGACAAAAGGGTGTTAATTTGTTGGGGAAAAAGTTGTGGCCACTCAAAACGTCCCCATAACTCGAGCCTCGTACGAGCAACACCTCTGGAGAAGCAAAAACTCACACTTAAAATTCATGGTTCTGTCAAGCTAATTTCTCTCCATACCAGCAGACAAATTATCGTCCAGAAGTCAGAGGAAGGGGGAAAAAAACTCCCCGCATACATTATTGTTTTATGTGTGCTGTGCAATAAAGTGTGTGACCACTTTATGCTTTGTTATTTTCTCCCCTTTATGACTTCGTTTGGTGGCTTAGAACAAATAAAGATCTCTCTCGTCCTCGCATGACTGCAGTATAATTCTGGCCCCTACACAGATTTCTGGTCGAGATAAAAAGAGAAACATAAAGCAGCATCAGAGCAATAAAGCGAGGAAGAAGCTATCAAAAGCTGCGATCAGACAGTGAGAGATTTAACCACACGCACGAGAAGAAGAAGATGGACAAAGAAGAGACTCACATAAACAAAAATCTCTGCAAGGGAGGGGAAAACAAGCAGACAAGTGGGTCAAACACCTGCGGCTTTAATCAAATCAGCAAGCATTTTTATATATATTCAGGAAAGTTTGGGCTGCAAGCGATGCAAGGACTAATAGAAGAGACAGGTCCAAGTTGTCTATTAATATTATGATCGGAAAGTCATGTAGAAACACCCCAAGTTATTCGCCTGAAACAAAATGAGGCCTCGACTGCTCCATGGAGTGCAGGGCGCTCTGGACCAGAGGATTCATCAGTATTGTCGGGTGCATCACACTTTCCAGGACTGCTGAGTCTCTGAGCAGACCTGAACAACAACCACTCCTGGAGCGCCAACTGCGTCGAGAGGTAGAACGCGGAATGCAGGTGTTGGGTCAGAAAATGCAGTCGAGTCATGCATGCACTTGATTCTCATCTGTCGAAGAAAGGAAATTGTCCAGACTCTTCACAGACTTCGCTCGAAAATTGTCACTTTAGCTGAAGAAAAACGAAGCCAGACAATGATAGAAAGAACAAGAATTAAATGGCGAAAACCTTGGTGGAGTTTGGGAGGGGGGGAAAAGATTCCTCAAGTTTCTATGTCTGTGTGAGCACGAATTTACCATCCAGGAGTGACAATTAGAGTTGAAGATTTTCGTTTAAACTCCTCTTTGTCCGCCGAGCAACAAGAGTTGGTCCGCGTGACCCCAGCGTTAACCTCTTCCTTCTCGTTATTATAGGGCTTCAATGGGCAGCCCAAAAATTGCCGACGCCCCAATAGTTTTTGTGGGAAGCCCAAGAAACGCACGCGCAGGAATCAAGCAAGGAGTGGCTGACAAAGGAAATGCCTTGAATAATTCTTGTCAAACTATCATAACGACTTGAATTTCGCGCAGTTTGAGCCGGCCTTTTCTCCCTCTGTCTCATTCGCTCTCTCAGCTGTTGCTGATCGCGTGAGGCAGGTCTTGATTCAAGGCCAGAATTGATATGAGCCAGACTCAGAAGTTGGGGGGCTGAAGAAGGAGATTCTGCGTGCAAAAAAAAAAAAAAAGCCTGGAGCAAAGTCTGTTTTCTGCCCTTACCATTTTCTTCGCCTTGCTCTTCCTCCTGTGCTAAACACTGCTCACCATGATCGACTTGACTCTGCTCAGCAGCGGCAGCCGCCACAGCAGCAGCCACTGCATCAGCCACCGCGGCAGCTGCTACGTCTTCGCCGTCGTCCTCGTCCCCATTGAGCTGGTGGGGACCCCAGGAAAAGCCCCCAGCCCGTCTGCTGGGCAACGACGCAGAAGGAACTCTCTTTTGGCGGGTTTTAATCTCGCTCTTTGGCCTTTTTAGGCCTCCGCCACTGGAGCCACTTCTTGAGGCCTTTTCTTCTTCGCCTTTATCATTGACTGTTTTCTTCTTCTTGCTCCTCTCTTTGCCTTTGTAGTCCGGTTTCGTCGCTCTCTGAGAGCCCCTGAGAGAAGTCGGACGCTGGTAGAAGGGAGAGCCGGGGGTCTGGGGCGTGGTCACGCGGTCCGCCGAGGGCTTGGACTCCGTCAGCTTCGGCTTCACCTCGTCGTAGGCGTGACTCAGCCTCTTGGCTCGTCTGCACGAAGAAGGTCTGTGGTAGATGGGGGAAGGCGGCGCAGCCGCCGGTGCGGGCGCTGGTGCGGCCGCCAGAGGGGCCGCCGGGTGGCCCGGGTGGCCGGGGCGGGGCGGGGCAGGAGGTGGACTCTGTGGCAGCGGGTGAGGGACGCCCGACGCGTGCATGTGCGGAGGGACTGGCGGCGGTCGGCTGGAGACGCCGGAGGAGACGAGATGCTGGTGAGGAGGCGGGGCGGGAGGAGGGGGTGCGGGGGGGTCTAAGGCGGCGTGGGAGGCGTGGCCATTAGACCGGGTGAAGTCGTGGCCGCCGTACAGCGATAGCGGCCGTCTCGGCGGCGGCGGCGGGTGGCCTCGCGGTGGCACCGGTGGCGGCGGCTGGTCTTGGAGGATCGTCCTCAGGGGCATGGGCTCGTCCAGATTGAACTTGATCGGCGGCTCGATCATAGACCGCCGGTTGGTCTTGTTTCTGGTGGCCGCAGTCGTCCCCGCCAGCGGCTCGAAGTCGTCGTTGACGCCGGCCGCGGCAGCAGCGGCAGCAGCGGCGGCGGCCGCGGCGGCCGCCGCCTTAGGGAACCCCACGAATTCCCAGTCGACTCGTTCTGATCCTGCGTCGCGGCCTCCGCGGTGGTTATAGCCGCCTCCGCCTCCCCCGCCCCCGCCCCCAAATGCATACTTAGAGGACTTCTTCTTGATCTTGGTGCGGAGGTTGTTCATGCTGACGTTTCTCTGCTCACTGCTCACCGTGGTCCAGATCCCTTGCAGCAGAAACATGTTGGCTCATAACAATGACTTCACTGACTTGCTTAAACTGAGTTTTCTGGGCGTGAGTGCACTGCTGTGAGCACTGAATGGGTCAATATTGATTGTTTGGGCACTAACAAATGTGACAACTGAGAAGACTTTTCTGCTCATCTTGCACAGTGTATTGCAGTCCAAAGAAACCTGTCCCTGGCTAACGAACGGTATTTTTTTTGCCTCATCTGATATCACTTTGTAGGATGTCTCATTGATCACGCAAAGTGGGCCCCCAAAGCGAGCAAAAAGTCCGATTCACACGCCAATTTGCCCTCGTGACTGCGTATTTCGTGGCTCAGACGCCTTTGGCGCGTCTCTGGCGGCTCACACGATATCTCTGTTGCTTCCAGCAGCCACCGAGGATGCTTTTCTCTCTCTCCCTCACCTCGCGAGCTCGTGTGACCGACGAGAACTCACAATTTTGGGGCAGGAGAAGAATTATCTTCTATCTGGGACTGGAGGGCAAAGTGATCCAGGCCTCAAGGAGGAAAAAAACTGGCTTCAAGCAGCTCCTTCGCAGCTGTTGCCGGTCTGGGCCGTCCCCGAACGTGGCAACCCTGTCCCTCACACACTTCTTGTCCACAGACTGAGTGGCAACACTGATGAGATGAGGCCTGTTTTGTCGGGCCAAAGTTTTCTTCAGTGTTTTTCCCCACAAATCTGCTCAATCTGAGCTGAACGAACCTCAGCAGCCCCGGGCACGAACTAACCAAGACAGTGCAGCATTACATCAGGTCTGTAATGTACTTTAACAATGGTTTGTAGTGTTTTGTGACAAATGCTCAAAGTTGCCAAGTCAGCCATATTCAGTGGCAAACCTGAACATAGCACACTGATATGAAGAATCTCAACTATGACCTATGGTGTTTGTTTGTTCAGGAGAGAGAGAAAGGTCCGTTCACCCCAAAAGCTGTAGCTGTGGCTGCACAGTACAGGTCCCAGTGCTAACTCGTATAATGGACTAGCAGCAACTAAATTTCACGCTCAAATGGGCTTTCAATGCACTCAGACAGTGACTCCTGTCTGAAGTCACCTCATGTATTAAGCGTCCCTCAAGTTATATCACTGTATAAAGCAGGTAACAGTGGCAACAATCACATTGAGTGACCAGAGACGGATGGTGCTGAAAATGGTGTGAACAAAGAGCAAAGTCCGTTAGATCAGATAGGCCCAGTGAGATTATTTTTTTTTCTTTTAACCGTCCCAATTTTTTTTGGCAGATGAGTCACGAAAAAAAAAACCATGGACAAAATTACTATGGGCTGAGCTCTATTTTTCCTCGAGTTTTCTTCTCCTTGACCAGAAATCAATTTGTCACGGTTGCCCAGCAAAAGAGGGACTTTGCTCGGCCAGACAAAAGTAGCTCTGTTTGTTTCTCGGCTCCTTCCCGGGGGCTACGGAGATGCCAGCAACAAATGAGCTGTTCCGTCTCGTGCATAACGAGCGTTTTTGGGGCACCCAAAGTCGCTGCCCCAAAAGTCGTGAATTCCCTCCCATTGGACTGGATCTTTCTTTCTTTCTCCTCGGCTGCAATGTCAATTTGTGGGTGATTCTGAACTGCGTGACTTGCGCGAAGTCTTCTTCAATCAAAATCTGTCCATTGTGGCCAAATGTCAGAAGTTGTTGCTTCGAATATTTTCTTTTCTTCCACCCTATTAAAAAAATTGAATGTGTCAGTCCTGCAAAGGGTGTGGAAGCAGCAGCTTCCTCTGATTGGCAGGTGATGAGAGAGAAAAACGGCCTCTTTTCAATTTCCAGCAGCGCCTGACAGATGACTGCAATTTCCGCTGCGACATTCCCCCCAAAAAAACCCCTGCATGAAGGTGTATAACTACAGTTTTAATATAGGTAAAGAGCTGCAGGAGATCTCTATTAGGCGCTAATGATAATTACACGAGCGGCGTCATAAATTAACAGGTTCAATTTGCCAGCTGACTTGGGATAATTTTCTTCCTATTGGAATGTAAATGCCTGTCGGGATCCTCCTTGATTAATTAAGTGCCAGCCCGAAGTGAGCTTGAGTGCCCATTTTGGGGGAGAAAAATGCCCACCTTTAAGTCACTCACTCGCCCAGACAATTTTGTGTGCACGCACAGCAGTGAACTTCTCACTTGCTCACTCACTCACTCACACCTCGGAGAGGTCTCCACACCTCCACAGCAGGCAGTCGACTGACGGAAAGAGAGGAGGGGAAAAAAGGGAAGGAAAAATTGGTGCTGTTGCCATTTCCCACATGGCTTCAGCAGATAAAATCCTGGCGCGCCCTCGCAGTCCCAAAGTCAGCCCGGAGACTCCAGGAGGAGGCTCCTTCTGTGCTCTTCTGTCCCGTGCCAAAAAGAAGAAGAAACACCTGCCAAGCTGGCCTGAGACGGGCAGACAGACAGACAAGTACAGACAAACATACGCACGCACACACAGATAAGTACAGACAAGCATACGCACACACGCAGATAAGTACAGACACACACAAGAACAGACAAACACACGCACACACCCAGACAAGTACAGACAAACGCACCCACCCACACCCAGACAAGTACAGACACACCCACATCCAGACAAGCACAGACAAACACACCCACACACACAGATAAGTACAGACAAACACACGCACGCACACACAGATAAGTACAGACACACACAAACACACGCACACACACAGACAAGTACAGACAAACGCACCCACACACACAGACAAGTACAGACAAAGACATAAGGAGGAACAGAAGAACTTCAAGTCAGGTCAAATGTGGCATTACTCGGTCGCATTTGCCTGAAGGTCTGATGGGCAAATGCTCTTAATTTTAACCAGACCCCAACGAATTAAAAGATTTGCGGCCAAAGCAATAGGCTGTCGCATTAAAGTACCACTAAATATGCGGGCTAGACAACATTTGCTCGGAAACATTTACTTCCAGGTTGCCACAGCAGTGGCATCACACGTAATAGCAGCCAAATATGTGAATTAGGCCCATTGATTGATGGCAAATGAGCAACTAAATATGTGGGTTCGGTCACATTTTTCTTCCACATACTTAGGCTGACGGACAAATGACAGCCATTGTTGCTGAGTGACCACATGCCAAATTCAGCGAGTCTGAAACCAAAGCCTTGGTCACTCCAGAGGCAACGTCAAAATGTTTGTTGATACAAGTTGTGTCTCAAATTGTGCCATTGTCTCAGGTCTTTTTTCAGATTTTCCAACAAAGCTTCAACATGTGCGACCTGCGCGTTATGAAGCTGAGCCTTCGTCAGCAATTCCATAATGATATCAGCACTTCTTACTCAAAGTCTTGTACTATTGCAGGTGGAGTCAGTGAACGCAGCTCTTTTTTTTTACCCTCGCCCGCCAGAATGAGAAGAAACGTCTGATCAGAGGCTACAAAGATGTGCCAGCCCGGGCACTCACACACGTTCAGCTCGGGGGTCGAGTCCTAAGCAAGGGAAGTGGCTCGAATTCGTCCTCTGCAGTGCACTCACATTTGCCATTTTTTTGCCACGCTGTCCAAAAATAGCACTGTTTTCGGGCACTTTGTTGCGACTCCGAAAGAGTAGCTCGATCGGGACGCGATTGCCCTGATAAAGCACAAATCCTTCACATGCACTCGGGTAAACACAACAGACAAGTGAAGGCAGCAGCAGCAGCAGCAGCAGCAGCAGTCGCAGCAGCCGCCGCCACAACAGCAACAGCAGCAGCAGAAAGGCTTTCCACTACATACAACAGAGTCAGCTAGTGTCAGCTCTCCTCTCTCTGCTGTTGCTGGATTGGGTTGCAGTGGAAAGTTTAGGGGACTCAGATGCCTTTCCAACTCATCCCTTTCTTTCTTCCTCCACAGCAAAACCTTGCATTGAGTAGCATTTGCACGTGTGTGCGCGTGTGCCAGGATGGTTGTGCAGCATCACAGGGACAGATTGCGGATGCAAAGTTCAGGCAGACGTTAAAAAGAATACAGAAGGAAAGGGCGCATCCACATGAGGAACAAGTCATCTTAGCCTAAACTAAGCGGACCTTAGATGAGAACTACCTAAGCTGAGGCTCATCGAGACTGAGGTCGGACTATGCTGGGCACAACCACCCGGGCCTCAGCCAAGTCAGCCTGAACATGTTGAGCAAGAACTGAAAGGCCGGCACCACTTAGGCCAAGTCCAACCACTCAAAAGTGATGGGAGAGAAGAAGCGCAGTCCATAACTTCTCACTCCAATAACTTGTCGAGTGGATGCGGGGTCGGCAATGGGATGAATGGGACAAAAAAAAAATGGCTCACCAGAGGCTGTTGCCACTCCAGACACATCTGCTTTATGGCTCACTCTTACTGCTCCAAGCGGGTGAAGGAGACCCCAATGGAACAAAGTGAGTTATCCAACAAACGCGGAGTGAACTCAGGATCCGCTCAACGCATTTACAGACCGATGGAGCGAGCATTAGACCGAAATTTCCTCCTCTTATCATCCTCGACTAATCTTCCCTCGTCGGGGTAATTATCTAGCCCTAATCACCCTCTCCCCCCCGCCAATAAACTGTGGCCGAGACCCCTCCCACTTCCCTTTTCTTGGATATCAGAGCAAAACAAAGTTGTTTTTTCCCCCTCCCGCAGCCAACCTGTTTCCTTCGCCGGCCTCCAGCAGAGGCCCACATCCATGGGACACGTTTGACACGACGAAGCCCAAGCTTCATCTTCACGTGTCTGTGTCAGTGCGGCCGACGACACATTGTTCACTGTCACAGTCGAGATGAGGACGTACAATGTTCTTCAAACTTGGCCGCCAGGTGGCGCCACGCAACGGCGTCATCGTGCGATAGCAGAGCCATCTAGCGGCGGAACCCCCAATTGTCAAATGGCCTTAGTAACGTCTCATTGCTGGTGTCTGATGACTACTACTACTACTACTACTACGACGACGACGACGACGACGACGACGACCACGACCACCACCACCACCACCACTGCTACACCCACCTGCCTAGCCTTGTCAGGCATATATATTCTTCATTTCTCTGCATACAGCAGAGCATAAGAGAAAGTGCCTGCAGTAGCCTATTGGGGGGCCTTCATGGAGGAATTAGGCCCCGCGGGCAAGGATTAGGCCTTTTGCAGAAACAGCAAAAGCTCAATTTTTGCAAGGACAGAAAAAATTGGCCAGATGGGTGGAAAATGCGATATTTCCTCACCGAATGGAACTTTTCTCTCACTCTGCTCATGCAATTTTTGAAAGGGGTCTGTTTGGGCAGGGAGGGAAGTTGCTGTTAGTGGAGGTGAGATCTTACAGCGTAGCAATTAAGAGCTGCCACCTAAATTGTATTTCCTCGGTTTTCTCGTCGGAAAGGCAACTTTGCAAGGTGCCAGCTTCGTACCTACAACTTTATGAGATACCTTAATATTGCAGAGCCTCAATTTAGGTCTCTGCAGCAGTCAGGAAGAAAAGAAGAAGCTCCTTATCTGTCAAACTTTGAAAGTGAAGCTCTCACAAACTTCATGCAAGCTTTTCAGTGCGTGGAAAGACACTGTGCGGTACATGAAAAGTCTAAGGAGAGAAAATTGGCCTGTCCAAAATGTGGGAAGTTGCCATAACACAACTGAGCAATTTCACATGCACGTTGCCAGTGAGAGAGCAACCAAGTTAAGTAGGCCCATGACCAAAGTGGGGCCCCGGCCCCGGGAGAGGGGGGGGGGAGGAGGCATCAGGGTCAGGGAGGGCATCCCTCCTTCATCCCTCCCCCCCGGGAGGTGGGTGGGGTAGGTGTGGCTTACCAGGAGACCAGCCCAGTCTGACCAAAATTATGCTACCCTCCAGTCTTGTTCTTCTGCAAGTCTCCACCGATCATTCGAGCTTTTTTTTTAATTCTGTAAATCCTTCAAAGGAACTTCATAACTTAAATCACACTCACTGATGAGTGACTGATACGTATGGACCTCGAGTTGACCACCGGGGCAGTTATTAGAGGTGTCAGTGCAGGGTTATTCGGGGTTGTCCGGTCAGTTCTGGACCGAGGAGACCCCGATCTCGACCGTGCGAGCATTTGGAACTCTGGAAAATGTTTCCGGTACGTGTTCACCTTCGTCCTGGGCGGCGGATTAGTCAAGCTTTTGCCTCAGCCTGAACACTTACCACTGTGCTGCTGCTTTCCGCGCTGCCACATGCGCTTGAAGCTGCTCTGGCGCTTCACTTGAAGAGCTTTGATCTCGTTCAGCACCTTGCGGAGCACGAAGAAAGTTTGTGCGAGAGAGAGAAAATGCGCAAAGCGACAAACACCAATGCTTTTCCCCACTTTTCAGTTTCCTGAAAGGCCTGACAAGACAGATAAAAGAGATTTCCCAGATCTGACACTCGAATAAAAGAAACCGCCATCATTTATGCACGTGAGCAAATCCGTGCCTTTTCTCTTCCGCCCGCCCACCCCTTTTCCCTCTCTCTCTCTCTCTCGCATCTTTGAGGCCTGGTTTCTTTTAAGGCCTAGTCTTTGACCTGATTCCTGGCCTCGGCGGCCTCCCTGGCCGAGGTGGTGAACGAGGTCCTCTTGGGCGGGGTCACAGAGTCTTCATCCTGCGACGACACCAGGTCCATGGAGCGCGTGCTGGTCAAGTGACCGCGGAACGACTACTCAAAGAGTTGGGTGGTTTTTTGGTTATTTTTTTAGGGATCAGCATTGAGCGACGGGATTACTGCTATTGAGTGACAAGTCCGAAAAGAAAGGGGGGAAAAAATGAAAAGTTGTGCTATTTTTTTTTTCCTCTGCTACCTCGATCACTCATCTGGCGTGACTTTTTTCTTTCTCGTGGGCAACTTTTGACAAATGTCCAACGTGACATTCTTATGTCACGTCCTCAGATATGCAGTTGCTGTCTGATCCTGCACGGTCCAGTCGTGAGGATGCAGCTGGAGGTGAAATGACACGATCCAAACGTTTCAAACAGACGTCAGAGGAGCCACTGTTCAGACACACGCATCTCTGTGCCAGAAAATGATGCTGACCAAGGTCCAGCCGGGTGGACTCGAGGTGCAGGAGGCGAGTAGAGATGTGGTCGAGCCGAGCTCGGGTCGGATTGAGCTTCAAGCCCGGGGCGAAGGAGGGAAAGGGAAAGGGAAAAGCTGGAATGACACAGTCAAAGAACAAAGCAGAGACGAGACATAAAGGGCAAAGTCAGTGAAAAGCACTGGAATCGAGCTCAAAGAAAGCTTATAAAAATAAAAGACGACGACTCGAAAGAAGCTGTGAAATGCTACAGTTACTTTTTCTCCTTCATATTTTTTTAAGGGAAACAAACAACCTGGTATTTGTCTCATGAAGCTCGCCACAGGTTTGGCTTGAGGAGGAGAAGCTCAATCCTCCCCTCACTTGACGTGTGGTGTCTGTGTTACTCAGTGGGGCAAGAAACCTCGTGCCCAAAGTTTGCTCGTGTCCTTCCACCTGTTGTCAGCCTGGACATGAGGAAGACCCTGAAGGAGTCATTAAACAGGTTGAAAATCCCGTCGCTCTTGACCTTCTTGGCCAGCGCCGGACTGGAGGCGGCGCAGCCGATCCGGGCCGGCCCCGGAGAGGAGCCCGCGCCGGGCTCCGCTCCCGGCGCATCCCTGCCGCGCTCCTCCGCCCAAGTCCTGCGTCGCGAGGACGCCAGCGACGACGGCAGCGACGACGACAACACGATTTGGGTCCTCTTGCTGTCGTCCTCCGCGGTCTCTGCGGTCGCGGTCTCCGCTGCCGCAGCCGCAGCCGCAGCAGCCGCCACAGCCGCAGCAGCCGCAGCCGCTGCCGCCGAGCGCTCCAGCTCTCCTGAGGACATTTTTCTTCTTCCAATGAGAGTTATCAGCACTGGGGTCTTCTTGTCTTTTTTCGAAAAGCAATTTTTGCCAGGAAAAAATAAGTTCTTTTGGAAGATTGGGTTTCTGGGAAGATTTTTCTGTTAGTTTTCGAACGCTTATTATGGCGAACTTTCGCACTTTTTCTCTCTTGGCAATCTGCAGCTTTTCTATGGGCCCCTTGCACGTGAAAAACCCTTATCCACGGCCAAAGTCGACTCCACCAGACAATGACCCAAGAGGAACTCGACCTGACAAGACTTTTTTCACGGAGCCTCACCAACCTTCTCCATGTTCTGCCTTGAGTGAATGCTTGCGACCTAACAGGACTCTTACGTGGCAGTCACTGTTGGGACTTAAAGATGCGAAGAGCCACATGGGTAAAGGGTCGGAGAAAGCTCTGTCTGGTGGAGTAGCAGGAAAGGAGCAGCAAAGTGGAAACCTTTCAATAAAAAGATATCGAGGTGACCAGTTCAAAATTGGATTGGAGGGTGCCTATAACAGGCCAATCCCTACTAGTACCTCGAGTTCACACGTGTGTGTAAAGGTCTGTGCGTGAAGCCCTGTGTGTAAAGCCCTGTGTGTGTGTGTGCAAAGCTCTCTTCCGCTCCCTTTGTGCGAGCGTGCGTGCGTGCGTGCGTGGAACTGTGTGTGTGACAGTTTGGAGGGTGAATCTTCTTACAGGAGCGTGACGAAAGAGCCCCCCCAGACTAACTCCAGCCTCAGCTAGTGTGTCCTGATAGTGAATAATGCTTTTCACAGTACATATCCGGTTATTGGATCCCCATTATGGTAATTCCCCAGGCATAGATGGACACCAATGATCCATTCAAAATGGTCCCAATGGGAATAGGGGGAGCCGATAAAAAGAGAGTGAGAGAGGACGTCTAAATGGAAGTGCTTGTTTCATAGTATTAAACAACACTTCCTGACTTAGAAAGCCAAAACTAAGCGGGAGGAGGGGGAAAAATCAAGACATCTCTGCTTTCTAGAGATTCCCCAGCTCCACTTTCAGCCAAGAAGTGTCTTCAACTGACCGGTTCACGCACGCCCACGCGCAGAGAAAGAGAAATTAGATGCACACAGAGATCCTTCTTTGAGAGGCACCTGCGCAAACTTACAGACCTGCCTGGGGAGAGAGAGAGACTCTGGGGCTGCAGCCAATGCTCCTTGCTCTGTTGCACATAATATGGCAGCTTTTGAGCCCAAAAATGGTGCCTTCAGCTAAACTTTTTTTTTGTTTTAAAGCTCAAGTTCACTGCCTTTTTCTTCTCATTCTTTCCGTAACAATACAGAAGTACTAAGAGAAACTGTATCCCAAGAGATGAAACTAATTATGGTGCAGCAGGGTACGTTCTTTCCCAGGAAACAAAAGGGGTTCCCTACAAAGGAGAAAGAATGGGGGCCCTTCTAGGCCCTTCTAGGCCCTTCTAGGCCCACAACTAAGGCTGGAGTGGGAGAGTGAGAGCAGGTTTTTTTTAAAGACCATCACTGATTTATCTGTCACAGGCTCAGAAACTTCATCTCGCACCTTTTCTTTATCTGTAGAGACTTGACAATTGAAATTGTTCCCTCCAGGAAGGTTCTACAGCTCACAGCAATCCTTCCGGTCAGATTTCGACACAAGAAGCAATTAGGGAGACAAAAAAAAGGCTGTCAAGGTTGTTGCTGTCACTGTTGAGGGATCAACAGCAACATAGCTCTCTCCTCATGAGACCCAACTTTGCACAAGTTTTATTTCGGCCATGTTGAAGTTGCTCACTGTGCAGCGTCAAAGTTTAGTTTCGAGGCAGAATTTGGGGCCCATTCCTCAACTTGTACGACATTCTCATACGAACAAACAAACAAAAAAAAAGAAACAAGGTCAGATTTGGCCTTCAAGGCCAAAAAAGGAGGCTGTTGACGGCCAAATTCAACCCCGTGATGCTGACTGCATGGCAACAGAAGTGTAGTAGGAGGAAGGCAACGAAGAAGAAAGTCACTCCTTGCATAAAATGTCTGGCGGAGTCAGCAGCAGCTACAAAATTTAATGTTCCCTCCTTACGACTTCGACTTACTGCAAGAAAGAAGCTTCTCTTCTTGTGTCCTTATGGGAATCCCGTGTAATTGCTTGTGAAATGGGCTCACAGGGAGGCAGAGACAGAGAGAAAAAAGCCCACTTGTTATTGTCTAGAGAAGGGATTATACTTTTTTGATGGCGGGGGGTGGGGTGGGGTGGGGGTTTAGGGTTGAAAATGGCCCTCCAGGCACTGTCTTCGTACTAATGCTCTCCTCTGGTCTGACAGAGAGTGACTAACAACAACTGGAAGGAGGGAACTTTCTGTTGATTTTCATTTTGTTGACACACACACACGCGCGCACACGAGCGCACACGAGGTGACACGGTCTAAATAAAAAAAAAAAATGGGGGCCAACAAATGTCAGCTCCAGGACCAGTGAAGCTTTTCCAAAGGTCGCAGCGGTATGGAGAATCTGTCCACAGTGTCCAGTCACTGCTGTTCTACCCTGTAGGTCATAACGGCCGATCCTTGAGCTGTGTGTATGAAGCTAATGAATACATGGAGATGATCACGACTGACCCATAAAAACGGGTCGTGTGACGCCCCACGGCCTGCGGACTTCTCTTCCCTATCCTGTCTAGTCCACGGTTCTTTCTGGCTCACACGTTCCCACCGTCGTCCTTGACGAAGAGACTCGTGTTTCGCATCCCCCTCATAATCAACTCTTTGCTGGAGAGACCCCCGAGCTGCCTGGGCTGGGCTGGCCCACAAGATACATGTAGAAAGCCACAAAAAGAGCAAGCAAAAGATGGGAAATGCAAACATGTGCCCAGCCAGCCAGCCTGCCTGTCGGCATGCCTGGGCCGGGAGAGGATGGTTTCTGTCCACTCCACATGTATATTGACACACTGGAGGGAGGGAAGAAGCATAACTACAGTAGACGGAACAGTGGACAGGGTGATTGAGGCAAATCCGGACTGCATTTGGAAAATCAGAGTCCGGTTTTTATGGGCAGGGTTGTGAAGGTAAGTCCGGGACGATTTCTGCATCACTGAATTTGCAAGGATGTGGCAGATGAGCCCCATCGGGCTCCACTTGTGACACACATGACACGGCCAAGACTGTGGAGCAGACAAACACTGTTGTGGCCCTGGAACTGCCAACATTGCCAATCTCCATCACCTCCACTGTCCCTGTGCTCCTCATTGTTGTGATCGAGTCTATTCTACAAACTCAACCTTGGCATGGACCAGAGTCTGTGACAGAGATATGAATGGAGTTCTGCTATCGACAACACTGCAACTCTTCTTTGCAGTCAGTATGGACTCGTGTCAATCCCGGTGCACAGGACCGGGTGTGCAGACTGGAAGGCTTTGCCTTCACTTCTACAAGTTATAATCGTTCTTGGCATTTTGTTTGGCACGACTAAAAAGAGGGCCTTTATCGGGTGAGATCCAGCGTGGCCTCCTCATAAGATTCGATTTCTCATCTGAACAATCCATCAACGTTATCTTCATCTCCCTATACACACGAATATTCAATCTTGTCTCGGTTGCTTGAGAGATGGATGGATCATGCAGGGCTGCAGACAGTGGAAGCAGCAAAAATAAAAATGGGAGAACCAAATAAATCTTTAATTCTGAAATCGTCATCCGACTTTTAGACTGTTTGAGTGACTGAAAGTGTCAATATGTGGCACTTTTCTCAATTGCAAGGGGGGGACAGTGAAATGTTCTATTATTCCTCACGTGTGTGCACTGGTAATAAGAAAGAAAATGAAAGGTAACCAACGAGATATCAAGTTAGGTGTGTATGTGTGAAGACGGTTTAGACACACACACACACACACACACACAGCGTGAGCAAAAAAAAAGTTTCCTCCATAAGACAGGGTTTGTTTTACAGACTCTCACTGTACATTGGTGTCGCGACGTCTCCATGATTTATCGTCACGGCTTCAAGTCAAGTGTTTTACGAATCCACTTAACATGGAATTTATGAAGGAATGCACAAAAAATTTGGAAAGAATAAGGGAAAAAAACCCACTTCTTCTGTCAAATGTAAACATGCTAGAAAAATAATGTGAAGCCATCAAGGTTTGATGCAGCTTTTCTACAGGGTGGCCAACAATGGGGCTGAGCTCCACTGATGACCTAAAGCTTTGCAGTGCCGTAGCAGAACTGTTTGTCCACCACCCTGTCCGGGTATGTTCGGGCCAGGTCCGCACTCGCCTTGGCGGACAACCAAAACAGCTGATGGGTACATTCAAAAGCGCCACCTGACGCAGGCAAATCAACAATTACCAGTTTTCTTCTACATAAGTGAAATTAATGTCAGTGACTCGATAACTCTCACTGGGAGGCTTCTCAGTCTTGATTTTTCAAGTTGCACTTTCTTATTTCTTCTTTGCGTAGAGACAAAAAACACTGTAACAGCCGGACCGAACACGCGCGCGCGTGCGCGCGCGTGCGCGCGCGTGTCTGACCACGCGCGCACGACTGGAGAGACAAAGAACGAGGAGATCCTAACACGCACACGACGCGAACGCGACTGAGACCGCGCGAGAGAAAACGAAAGAAGGAGGCACAGAAGGGGGGAGGAGGGGGGGCAAGGGGAAATTCCCCTCCCCCCTCTCCCCCATGACGGGCAGCAAGGACGCGGGCAGCAGGAGGGACCCCAAGGCCTGGTTGGGGAGGGAGCGAAAAATGGGCGCGCCGAACAGTTTCTTGGGCGCGCGCATTTTTTTTTTCTTCTCAGTTTACCCAACGTCAGGGACATAAATGGGCCTCTCAAACATATAGGTAGGCCTTCCATCAAATGGCCCAAACACCACTTTTGTCTGGACGAGCGCTGCAGCAGTGGCGGATGAGAACAAGTCACACGCACGCGCAAAAAGAGGCCCAAGATCAGTATTAATTGGGCAAGAAAAATTGCCTCAATGCACTTCTGAGAGATGCATTGGGCCACAAAGCTCATTAGGCCCGGCCCAAACTTGTCTCTTTTACCTCGACCCATTTTTGCGCGCAGTATTTCTGTCCATACGTATCATACATCTCTGGAGTGCGTACAAATAACTAATGACTCAAATTAAATTGCTGCAGATAGGAAAATCTGGCTCAACTTTTCACTCCGAATTTGCATATTGCGTCATTATTAAATCAGCAGGCTTTGAGCAACATTAGGAGCCAGAGACAATGGATGAATGAGTAGGAAATTCAAGTCCAGGGATTCGCCAGAATTAATTTAGATCGAGTGGTCTTGGCAAGGCCTGAAAAGGCTTAGCGTAAGAGGCCTTTCTTCTCTGGACTAAAGGAAAATCGTAATTAATTACCATGGGAGGAGCTTTTAACACACGCTTGAGGCCTGCACTTTAGGCCTGGTTTTTGCTAGTGAGAGAAAGACTCTGACAGTGCTAACACTATGTCTACTAACGTTGTACGAGCAATGATCTCTGACATTTGACTCTGCGCTTCAAGTTCCTTCTGTTACCTCAGTCTTTCCACCTGGGAAATCTCTTACGTACCGGTTGAATGGTAAATAGGGCAATGGTTTTGCAGTTGCTGCAAACATGTCCAACTTGAGCGGGATCAACAAAGGCTACATCTGCGATTTTTGGCAGGGATAACGGGCTGACATACATACGGATGTTAGGCCAACATCACAGTTCGGTCCTACCGAGTTACTTTCCATACTCTTCACATGTGGCATTGAGAAGCAAACTCAAGAGGCACTCAGGCAAATTCCAAAAATTTTCAGTCATTGGCCCAGCCTAGTTCCTGGTAGAGCAGAAAAAAATCGCCTCTTAGAGAAGACTGCAATTTCAGTTCTATTGTAAAGGATTTGTCATATTTCACACGAACGTTTCTTGACTTGACACGATGTGATTTGAATGAGCTTGACTATGCGAAGTTCAGGGTGCTTGGGACTGCCTGAGCTGAAGGTAATGACGTGTGATTAGGACACTGGCCAAAAAATTGCCCTCGTTGCTCCCCAAAAGTCACCACAACTGCCTGGAACAAGAGTGGCAACTTTTATGCACTGAAGATGAGGAGTGAGGTTGGCGCGGAGTTTCTGTGGCTGCTTGCTCAGGTTGGTGGTGGCTGTTGATGGCAGCCAATTTAATGCTGCTGGAAGCCTTGAGCATCAACGTGAGCTGTGAAGTTAAGCGACGCTTAACTGAAATTTGACAAATCCTTCACATTATGCCAAAGTAGTAATTAAAGTCGCAGTTATCCCCAAAAAGCTGATTCTTGTGGTGTCCTACGCAGTTGGGGGAGCTCCAGGGTGAAACGACAATTTCAGTACTACTGAAGTCAAACAACAAAGATTGTTGAACATGAGGTGAGAGTACAAAAATCCGCCAGCACCTTGGAGCCCAAGAAAGTACATCTCGTATTTTTGTTCCATGAAGTGCACAGAAATGATAAATGAGACAAAAGAGCTCTGAATGTGTTTAAAGAAGAACAAGGACGGAATGTTAGTTCACCTATGCTAATGCAATAAAGACTTACAGTGAAAGACGAGACTCAATATTCCTGAGTGACCTCTAAATCAGCATAAATGTCAAAAATCACAAGTGATGCAACTTTCTGTCGAACACTTTTACTGTGAAGTCGATGCTTGCAGCGAAGCAATGTACGCTGAAACTATGTCGAAGCTTCAGACTTTCTTTGCGGCAACTTTCTGTTTAGGGAAATATAAGTCTACCGATGCGTCACATACTTTATAAGCACTTTTATGCATAGTCACTGAGGCTGATCTAGGACCTGGAAAGGTATTAGAATTCATGAGTAAAGACCAGACCTTCAAAGCTTGACTCGCCTGATCTATTTTGCGTAGCTTACTTCAAAAATTGTTGTCGACGAGTAGTTTTAAAAGTCTGCGCTGGCAATTGCTGCACTTTTTTGTAATCAACATTGCTTGGCTTGTTTTATTTTACGTCCTTGCCTTTATACGTGGGTTTTTCTCAACGAGATCGGTTAAAATTTTCCGGGGTGTCCTCATACGCCCCCCCCCCCCCCCAATCGAGA
>JAAUXU010024658.1_pt1 | contig 58911 bp, 60 predicted proteins | sample 7278151 | NCBI WGS metagenome assembly JAAUXU01 (sample SAMN14350113, study PRJNA611818) | marine sediment metagenome | isolation source: surface marine sediment (1.8m) | place: French Polynesia: Moorea | collected 2018-08
CCCGCCTCTGTAGTCCCCGCATCTGTAGTCCCCGCATCTGTAGTCCCCGCATCTGTAGTCCCCGCATCTGTAGTCCCCGCATCTGTAGTCCCCGCATCTGTAGTCCCCGCATCTGTAGTCCTCATTGTCTGACAGGCAGACAGACACACTATAGATGGCAACAGCCAAGTCAAAAGTACCAGGAAGAGATACTCTGACTTGGCTTATGCAGGCAGACAGACAGTACATTAAGTCCTAGCGCTTTATACATATAGATACACTGACCGTCCGTGACGTTGCCTTGAGTTGTTTCAACCCGCAGATGTTGGAACGTCTCTTTAAGGAAAGCGTTACAAGCCATCATTTCCAAGTTTAGACCCGATTTAGAGACCTGTTCGACCTTTACCACGCAGTGCTCTTGATCATCCCATCACTGTCCCACTCTGCAGCAAAATGTAGATCCTGTCGAGGATCTCAGTGTCGTGGCCAAAGTATCAACATGTATTGACACTATTTTTGCAGCCCAAATATTGTCACACACAATTGCGTCATAAGACCGTGAAGACCGATTGGGTGCGTTGAGTCAACGCCGGCGTTCAGCAAGTCAAGGCCAAAATCATTAAGATCCGGGTACACTAGCTCGTTCAGTCCTTCCCGAAGAAATGGCTCTTTTTCTCTGCTAACTCGGCCATGAAATTGACATGAGAGAGAAGAGCTCGAAAGAGTCTAACCATTTGAGAGCCTCGTCAAAGCCCAAGAATTGAGCCATTCACAGCTATGCGCAGCTTTTCATTGTCGCAGGAACACCTGAATGAGTATTCATTCAGGTCATTCATATGAGCATTCAATGAGCTTCGTCTAGACCCGGCTTCTTATCTACTATGTTCTGTACCGCGTATGACATCGCGACAAGCTATCAGGTGTACGCACACATCACAACTTCAACATACACTGTGCCTCTCCTTCCTCTTGGGACATTTGAACAGATGATGAGAATAACCGACTTGTAATGAATAGGTATTGTGCGCATTCGTCAATTTGGTACCTCTGATCCTGGGCGAGATCGGCCGCTCCTTTTCTACAGCCGCCGCAGTCGTCAAGAGGCCGCTGGGGATGCAGGACATGGTGATGGAGCGCTTGAACTTGGCGCGAGGATTCAGGGTTCCCTTGTTGCTGACGGCCTCGGACGGCGGCGTCGCACCGAGCTCGTGACCTCTGTGTTTCCTGCCCTTGTTGAGAGTGCGGTCGCTGTCGCTCTTCTTCAGCAAGAAGTTGGGAGATCCGTACTGTACGCGGGTCAGAGCAGAAAATGATTATAAAAGCTGACTCTCAAAAGCAGTAGGATTGTTGAGTTGGAGTGCGCGAATACCTTCACGTACTCCTCCACCCTCTTGTAGTCGCTGTAGTTGCTACCGAACAACTTGCTCCTCTCTCGGCGAGACTTGAGCTTTCGCGTACGCTTTCGGACATCTGACAAACCTAAGTAAGACAGACGTGTTTTTATACGACAGATAAATGTTCAGTGAAGATTTCATGACACCCGACTGACCAATTTCGTGCTCGTCGTCAGTAAGACTCAGGTCTGCTGAGGACAAGCTTGAGTAGTCCGAGAGCGCAATGTTGGCGGGCTCGTCCGCGGTCGACCCCTCTTTGGTCAATCTAGACAATATCTTGGACCGCAACTGTTCTTTGGAAGGACAAGGATCCTCGTAGTCGAGCAGGGTCTCGCAGAAATATCTGTGTACGGAGGAGATGCCTAGAATACTTTTACAGAAATTTCCAGGAGAAATCCGAGAATTACTGAAAGTGTTCAATAAATGCCCTACTGAAGAGACCTTCTGGGAATTCTGAGGAAAATCTCTTTGTTTGTCACCTGCCAATTCCCTCGTAGTCGTCGCTGTTAAAGTGCGTAAATGCTCTGTTGCCCATGTTGGTTCCGCCGTAGGAGGCCTCCATGGTGTAGCTGCACAAGACACCCATGTTCCAGAAGACGACGCGCCCCGTGGACTCCTTTTGTCGTTGCACTCGAAAGCGGCCTGCAACAATAATATCTCTTTCTTATTTGATTTCTTTTTTTTTTTTAAAAAAAAAAAGGGGGATTGGCAATTTTATTCCAATTCTCACAGTCGTCGAAGGAGAACTTCTCCGCCGTGTTCTTGTGCATCATGAGGGGAAAGACCTGCTCGCGGAGATACTTTTCGCTGTGGCGGCGGTTCTCACAGCCATAGATGAAGACGTTGAACCGCCTGAGGAGACCGGGAGGCAACATTTGTGCATGGAGTGAGTCGTATGTAAAATGGTCTGTCTGCCATATAACGTTAAGTGGCGTCACGAACGTTAATGTGAAGTTCCCAAAGTGTCCAAATATGGGTAGTACAAGAGTTTGTAAAGGAGGAGTCACTGTTTGGACTAATTCACTCGATGATTTGCACTGCGTGTACTGCTTAATGTTGCATACGATTATGTTTCGTACATGCGCGGTTTATTCAAGTCAACCTGCCGCCAAAAGAATAGCTTTGCACGCACGTGAAATTGGAGCAAAACATCAACGCTTAATAAGTTTACCTTGAGTGTGCGTGAAAGTCACAGTAGAAGACCACTCCTCCCTCCTCCATCAGCCTGAAAGTGTTGACGTCTCTATACACGTGTACACGCATTTCGGGGTTCATTTCTCGCACCTTCTGATGAGGGCCTTGGCGTGAAAGACGGGCGGAAACGCCTCCTTGATGACGGACTTGTACTGCCTGTTCAAGTCCCTTCCGGCCAGTGAACAACGTGTGTTCCCCACAATCACGCCGTCGGGGTTCAGCATGGGAATGATCTGCAAATGGTGGGAGGATCCACACATGTTTATCTGCCCAACCGCCACCCCTTCTAGGAAAATGCCTTTATTGAGAGGCAGCATAGGTGTGCATCGAGCTCATACACATAAGTACCTGAATAAATAGTTTACTGTTACACACTCCATGGCAAATGGTTTCGCTCTTACGTACGCTGTCATGCATAAGAACGCGGGTGCGTGAGTGGCACACCTTTAGTAACCTAGCAACGTCCTAGTGTTATGGTGACAACACACTAAACGTGGTTAGTGTCCGCACAAGCACGCAGGCAACAGTTTCGCACCCGTGGAATTATGATACCAGACCAAAAAATCAATTCCAAGAAACCTGACGCCTCCGGTGCGCGTGCAAGCAACGACTCTTTTGTACGAACGATACAGTGTGAGCGAAAGGTACATAAGCATTGCTCAGTCGATTCGGGATGTAACAGTGCCTGGTCAAAGCTGCCCTCGTAGAGGACATTCAAAATTTTCAATTTCCCAAAGAATCGGACCGAGAAGGCGGGTTTTGCGGTCATAACGACGCTCTCCATTTCACGTTCACAAGTCAGTCGTCCATTTGGTGCTCCAGCTGACCAGAAATGAGTTCCTTTTCAGCGTGTTTTCGTGGACCCCTAGACAAAACATTGGGTCATCGTTCAAGGATTGAAAAATTCCGCCTCACTTGACTTCCCTCAGCTTCAAGCAGTTGAAGCGGCACGTTGGTACCGGGTTGCTGAATTGTTCTCGTTGGCGTTTAGAATAAAACTTCAGCCAGATCTAGTTTGGCAATAGCGAGTCACAGGACAAAGTTTATTGAATACATCTTTCATGTACGTGTCAACTACACATTTTGATGTATGCCTTTCTTGGCATCGCTGCCTGTAGGATGACTCGTAATCGCCGCAAGGAAAAAGAATACCCTCAACTTTTAAGGGCCGTAACTCTATTTTTTTTTTTACAAAGTTCCTCTATGGAAACAACCCAGCTCATGCGTTATGCACACGTGAGTCATTCACCGCCCGAGCAATGGGCTGCTTTCTCTCCACCCTGTACTGTATAGCCGAAGTCCCAGTTCATAGAGATGTAAACACAATCGTATTGATATCATTGAGCAACGATGATAAGTATGACTGAATGAAAATGAAATTGAGGTCACAGAAAGTCCTGGTCAGGCGGCACTGAACGATGGCACACAAACCTCAATCCATGAAGTAGAACTCAGGTTATAGAACAACCTTTTCGTTAGGTGAACACAAGGGTAAGGTGTGTGCCTCAAAAAAAAAGAATAGCTAATAGCCCGGACAGAAAGTCGATGCCTCTGCATATCGGATGAGCCACGAAAAGAGTTGACGGGATGTGCAGCCACTTGTCCATGGTTTCATTTTCTGTTTATGGCAAAAGTCTTACAGCGTCATAGTGATCTTAGTCGTCAGGTGATGGGTTTCTCTTTTCTAGACTTCTCTCTTCTGGTAGGGAAGCACTAGTAGTGCAACCCCGCCCTAAAGATCAGATTGACAAACGCAAGCTTTCATTTTTTACCTTTGTCGCTTAATATGTATCCTTTGAGCCTTTACAAGAACACTCCACTCGACCAGACAAGGGCCAGAAGAGGATCGTTTGAGCCGACAGGTTCGCATACAGAGCTACGCTCTCAGTCCATATTGTCTATCCAAGAACTTTCAACTCCGAGGACATGAGCGTCGCGTGGCCCATGAGGGCCCATCCCCTCCTCCCCCTCTATCCCCATGGTTCCAGGTACCCGCAGAAGTTGCGCTAGCTCTAAATACTGGGCACCGCACAAAAAATGGACAATTGGAGCAGGTTCTTTGTTTTCTGCTTTTAAATTTGCTATACCACATACGTACGTACGAGGTTGTCTCACACACTCGGTGCGGATGCAGATTGAGCCATGATGAAGAAAGCACGAAGTTGAGCGAGGTGGCGAAGCAGCTTTCTGAGCAGTGCCGTTCCTTTGGCCTCACACGATATCGTCGGTGCGTCGAGTGTTTGTTGGTACAGTACTGTCTGTCTTGCTCTGAAAAAGTCCTTTCTTCCCCTCCCCCACTCAGTTGAGCAGAAACCTCCAGCAGGCAACTTTACCGCTTTTATCGGCCATTTTTTGTACTTTCCAGCAATATGGACTCCAGGCTGGTCTTCTTGCTCGTCTTGTCCTTGACCATTGGACTAGGTAATGATGCATTCGAGGTAATGACCGACGCCGCTGACACCTGAGATCGATTCCGATTACGCGTGAAATAACAATATTGACGTCTAACTTGTCATGGGTGATTCTAAAGGACTAAAACGAGAGCCCAAGTACATGGATTTGCAACTGAAGGTTTCCTAAAACAAAAACCCTACTCCTATTCAGTTGCAATTTCACGCATATACGACCTAAAAATAATATTCAAACAAATAGTTCTTCCCTTGCAGTCACCTCGTTGAAGTGCTACAAGCACGACAAGACGGACGAGCGTAAACCTAAGTCCGACCCCGAGGAATGCGAAAAGATGTGCGTCTTGAAGGAATACAAGCCCAAGTCAAGTAAGCTTGTGAATATCCTCAAAGAAAGTTCTTCAAGAGCAGGAGATCACAACGCTCCTATATTGAACTATTTACGCGGGCTCAATATAGATGTATCTCGACTAAAGTGCAGCCAAGCTTAATGAGGATATTTGGCAATTGTTTTCATTGCAACCCTCTTCCCCACCTTTTCTGCAGGCGGCGATACGATGTACGAGCGGAGCTGCTCTTCCGAGGAGAAAACCAGCGGATGCAGCACCGAGGACGTCGATAGCAACAACAAGCAAGAGAGCGTAACCACCTGTTACTGCAACGACAAAGACAACTGCAACCACGCAGGCAGGATCACTGCCACCGCCGTCACCCTCGCTATCATCCCCACCGTCCTCAACATCCTGGCGTTCTAAATATACGTGTGTCCATGATGGCTCAAGGGGGACCAAAGCCTTGAAAAACGCGCACTTTTTCAGTTTTGAGCGCAAAAGATTAGGGCAGGGCAATTTTTTTAAAGTTCTGAAGGGTACTCAAAGTAAGACACTTTTCCATGACAGGATCATAAGGTACAAAATTTCACGTTTGCATGCGTTTTGTGCACAGATGAAAATCGCAAGAATTTTGCTAATCTGGACAACTTTCAACTGCCGTACGTGCAAAAAAAAGAAAAGAAAAAAGATGCTGGAGCACCCATTGACACATATACGTGGTGGAAAAACCTTTAAACCCAACTTGGCCAAATTTTTACCGATGGAATTTCTTTTCTTTTTCACTGCAACTCAATGACGGACCAAGTGGCAGCTCTAGCGCTCTCTGAGGAGCAGCAACATCTGTCGCGGGCAGAATTGCTGAGGTGCGCAACTCGTTGCTTCGCTTGCTCGTTGTTGGCTGAAACCTTTCTACACTTCGTCACTTTCTGAAAACAGCATCATCCAATTCTCAAAGTCGCGTAAGTCGTCACTTTTCGGTCGCTTTGTCTTGATGTTTTTATAAAGAAGCCAATAAAGTGAGGAAAATCACACCATCCGGCCCCCCCAACGATCTTATGCAGGGTGCGATTACTTTTTGCTTCAATGGATCCGACATTTCAGGCGCTGCATACGTTAGAGGGAACCACTGGCGAAGAGGTCAAAATGTTTGTAGGACCACTGAGTGGACCTGCCAAAGTTGGACAAGAAAAAAACACTTTTTCAAGCCCTCCCACGCTCCGCCCTGATCGGAGAAAGGACGGACGATGCGCCGTAGGAGTTCTCGATGATCATAAACGTGGGTCTGGTAGCAAAACTTTGGCTCTTGTCTCTTTAGATGTTGGAGATAAAAAAGGATTAAAGATTGCGTCTAGCTGATCCAAACCCTTTAGTATGGACTCGGGGCTCCATTGACCCATTGACGGACAAAGAAATAGCCCGAAGCTTAGGTCGCGCCCTGCGCGGACATACATAAGTGCATGGTGTGTTACTGACAAACAGGGGAGGGGGGGTTACCTTGAAGACAAATCTTCTGCGGAGTTCTTCGGCCACGTGAGATTCGCCTGTGAGGTAGTTGATTGTGCCACGCATTATCCAGCTGCTTGGGGTCTCTCCGGGATGAACCCGGGCGGTAAGGAACACTACGGGCTTTCCCTTAGGATCATCCTATAGCAAAAAGTCAACTTGGTGGAGATGTCGAGAAAATCAGGCGCTGGTACCTGTATGGGCGAAGTGATCGTGAGGACGTAGACGTTGTTGCCCGCGAGAGTTCTGCAGAGGAGATTCTGCTGGCAGACCTCAGAGCGCTTCTCGTGGACGGACAACTCGAACAAGTCCGACTGGAGATCACTGCGAATGTATGTTTCACTTCTTAAATCTGAAGGTGTATCAATGTGATAGTTAGTGGGCGTCCGTCCAGGGGGGGGGGAGATTCTTTCCTATTAGCAATGGGAAAAGTCATGTAGTAAAACTTGTCCCTGAAGGAGTCACGGGTGACCCCTACGCGTGACAATGGCTGTGGTTGTATCAGCAGACGAGGCGAGAGGTAGACCATAAGAATTCAATGTATATCTGGAGTCAAGACAGTTCTTCTGAAGTCATGGCTTCACCCAGCTCTGCGGTGGTGTCTCAGCTTGACCTTGTCAGGGCCAACTGCAACAATACGCTCATTTGCCTATTGGTTGAGTAGTCACCTATAGGTGTATGGGTAGCAATGGGCGACGTAGACGGTGTCGTTGTCATGCGGGAAGTTGATGTTGAAGGTGAGTGTGTATGTGCAGTTGTCATCGTCGTCGCAGACGTCGTTGCGGTAGTACCTGGGGGTAAAGTAGAAACTTTGTCTGTGTGAACAAAGTAGATTCAATTGCTACAGGTGTTTGAAACGACTACGTGCAGCTTGTTTTACCGGCAAACTGTTGCAAAAGAAGGTCCTTAAATTCTGCCTCAACTTACCGTATGTTTGTGCCCACTCTGCTCCAGCCCACGAAGTGCTTCTCCGCCTCGATCTCTGAGTAGAGGACGGGTTTCATCCCGCACGTGTACAGGCTATCGGGCTTGCTCAGGTTCACTATCGAGAACCGGTACATCATGTCTGATCGCATGTTCTTCACCTGTTGCAAAGTTATACAAGGTTACGTGTGAAGAATATTAAATCGAGCCATATTTACCTGGAAATAAAACCACTGGCAGTGCCTGTTGGTGTAGAGGTCGGGCCTCAGGTGCAGCTCGTAATACGCCTCAGTGATCCTAATGACCTTGCCAAGGTTTCCGCACTCGAAGCGAGACTCGAACCTGAGGGTGTCTGGCAGTTGAGGCTGCAGGGCAGAAAAAAAATATAGTTGAATTGTTGGCACCCAGGTAGTTGCACTTGAGATAGAAGCATAGGACACAAAATTGAGCTTTGTTGCACTCACTAGGTCAGTCTTGAACTCCATGGGGCAGTCGGAAGTTGGGGCAGCCACGCTGCGGCTGAAAGTGGGATGTGAGGTGAAATTGGCTGCAAATTTCATCCAATTTTTTACGTATTTTGAAAACCAACTACCTGAAGTAGCTGACTGGACTGACTGGCGAGTACTCGAATATAACGAGTCCGTGCTCTTCTCCGAGAGGTCGAGGTTGCGGCTCTTTGCCCGTGACCTCGTAGAAGACCTCTGGGGTGGACACTGAGCGGATGTGGCGGATCCTGCGGACAACGAAGACAACGGCAAATGCTGAGGTCGAAAGCAGAGAAGTTACTTCAAACATTCACTCACTTCTTCCCAAGGACCTGACACTCAACCGGCCACCTGGGCAGACATTTGGTCAGACTAAAGTCCCTGGTGATTGCGTAAAGATCCAGTCTGGACTCCTTGGCGCCTCCTGGGGATCTGAGGGAGCCTCCCAGAGCCTGGACAAGGTTGGGGCTGGACAGCAAGTGGGAGAGGCGAGGATTTCCATCACTCTGTGAGAACGAAAAAAAGTACATTTAGTTATTATGTTCCTTCAACCCATGCCCATTACATTCAGTACGAAAATGTGTACTGCATGTACACGAGCAGCAGAACTATAGAATCTGTTCATTCATCCGGCAGTGCAGACGATTCTCGATGTAGAGCACCTTTCCACCAGCATCGTAGTCACGTTACATGTATCGATATTATACGTCACAATGAGATCATTACATCGAGATCACACATCACGCCGAGGTCATGCGTCACGTCGAGATTACACTTTGCATCAAGGTTATTGCTTACATTGACATCATACTCTCTCTATATCGAGACCCGTTGTACCGAGATTCGACTATACAGTATATGGGGCTACCTCTCTGATGGCCTGATCGCTGTCTCCCACGGATCCCCTGGCCGGGCGGTTCCGCCTCCTCTTGCTCAGGTCCTCCCCGTCCTTGGCGCCGTTTTCTCTCGCGGCTGCGCCCCTATCCGCGGCGTTCAGCGTCGGCGAAGACGCCGCCAGCGTCGCAGGAAGAAGCCTGAGGTTACAGATACTATCGCCGCCACCGCCGCCTGGTAGAAGGAGGTCCGGAGCATTGGCGGTTGAGATGTAGGACGGTGGCGTCGGTGGAGGCTGGATGAGCAGGGGCGTGGAGCATTCTAAAAAGTAAAGCATGCTTCACATTGCAGATGAGTCAAAACTAGCCTTGAGCCCAGGTATTGTCCTGGTACAGTGACTGAGCTTGCTTTTCAGATGAACGCTTGGAATCATCTCTCGCCACCTAATACTGCTTACTTTTACTGTGCTTACGCACAGACGCTTACTTTTGACTCATCCTGTACATCATATGTATTTCCTTAATGGCCAGCACCTCCCCTGCCCGGTTTTATCAGCAGCACCCTGTGCACTGCACATGGGCGCTACTTCCAATGCCTCATACGCTGAGAGTCCTACACAAGTACAGTGGGAAAGAGGTCTCAATAGGTTAAGGTTTTTCATTGAAAACTTAAGCTTCCGGCCCGCCCATAGCGTGTTGATGAAAGTATTCATTTCGCTCTTTCTTTTATTCTGATCCCTGCGCGGTATCAGACAAAAAGTTTTTTTTGGTGAAATGAGACATGCAAAATCGATCAAACCAACGTTCGTTTACCTTCTCTTCCTTCCTGCTTCGTCATCTTTGATCACAGCTTGGCTTCTCTAATGGCTTCGGTTGAAATCGTCGCTAGCACAGCTCAGTTGCATATCAAAAAATGGTCACTTGAAGCAGTTTGCGTGGTCAAACCTCGTGTGTTGACGTTATTAGGTCAGTTTCTCTTGGTCACAGTTCCTCAACGCGTGCAAAACTTGCTTTTGACTCAATCTTGCTTTCTCTTACATCCCTTGGTCCCCCTTCCAAAGGCCTTATGCAAGTATGCCTTGTGTCATGGCACTTTGGCAAAAAGGAGCAATAAATGTGCTGGTTGTCCTACTTTTGAATAAATGCAGACAAACAGTTTGGCCTTTTTGTTGCGTTGCTAAGTGAAACTCACTTTTCCAGGTACCATGACAAGAGAAATTCCATGGTGCCAACCTATTTTGCAGTATTGGGTGGAGCGGCTTTTTTGTGTTCTTTTCCACAATTGCACTTTTCTGGCACCTTCTTTTTTAGGCCACCAGAGTTGACTGGCGGAGTAATGACGACCGACAACAGCCGATATATGGAACAACGCCACGAAGTTTGATCAATCTTCCTCATTGGAGAAACCTTGATTTTTTCCTTCTCCTCTCCTTATGTGCCGAGAGAGTCATTGAACGGAGTAAAACGGAGGGGACAAACAGAACAGTCAGAGATATTGCCTAATGACGAGTCTTACGTCAAATGGGTAAAATTAATCTTGCGTCTCTTATTTTGTTTTGGTCTGGGTATTATGACCTTGGTAACTGCTGCAGGGTTGCTCTCACCTTCACTGAGAGACAGAGACCAACAACCTTCCAGTTTTCGTCGTCGTCGTCCGCTCATTGCGGGTATTGAGTAAGCGAGGTCGAACATTGGGATGTCACTAATGCAATTGCAGCCAACTGCAGGCTCTGGCCTCAACTCGCGTAGTACAAGTTGAGCATTTGTTGAGCAGAGTTGCTTTTTTCCGCCTGCCTCTTTAAGGTATTTCTCACTTGACCCCTTTTCGGTCCGGCCTAGTAGTCAATAAGCTGCACGTACCTGTGGTCCCCGTCAAGACCGTAGTGGTCAAGCATTGGGAGGGAATGAAGAGGAAACAGTGGCTGGAACCGACTCAATCCAAACTTTATTGAAAGATGACTTTCCTGAAGTACGGTTAGCCATTGAAAGACAGCATCAGCAGGCCTAAGTCATTCAAAGTCATTGATATCAGGTCAAAGGTCGAACCAGACTCCTGAAATCCTGGTCACACTGACCTAACCCTTGGACAGACTGGAGAAGAGCAAAGTAAGAAGGGTCTAACTACACTACAAAAGGTCTAACGTTGGCTATTTCTTGTTCGTATCCAACCTGGAGAAGCCTGGATGGTTGGCGCTGAGCGCACGAGCATGGATGAGACCTTTGCAGCTCACTCCAGTTGAAATTTCAGGCTTTGCCTCAGTCTGGTCAGCTCTTGCTGCTCTTGGCCGTGATTCTGTTCATGGCCTCCTGATCAGTTTCTGAGCCTTGCTCAGTTTGTCTTGTAGCTACTTCAGGCCAGGGTATTCAATGTCCACGTAGCCTATACTTTGCTTTGATACGTAATTTAAAGTGTGAAGAAAAGTCCCGGGGTGAAATGAGTCATGAACGGACGATCATGGATGGACGGACAATCCAGATGTTTCATGCTTGTGCGTCATAATATTAATTCAGGGATGACGGCGATCATGACCTTTTTGGTTGCAGCTTTAGTATCTCTGAAGAGTCTGCAATTCCGAACATTATGGCAGTGGCGACTTCGTAAAGGAAACGCACGTTGTGCTTGCCTACAAAAATCAGACCACAGTTTATGATTGCACCCGACAAGTGTTATAAAAGTGCACGACCGCAACCGCCGCCGTCTCGAAGTCTCATTTCCCGTCTGTTTTTTTCCCTTTGTCAGCATTTTTAAGGTTTATGCGCCTAATGTGGGGACGAATAACGTACGGAAGAGTTGCTGTTGTGGTGGTAAAATGGTCCTGTCGAGACTTTCGGCGCAGATGAGTCACACTTGCAGGGAAAAACGTGTTTCTGCCAAGAGTCACTCATTTGTCGTCAATAATCATTTTTCTCTTTGGTCAGAAATTGTAGACAGGTGTGGGACAGCAAAGCACGGGCCACCAAAAGTATGCTTGACATTGCTTTCTCTTAGGGGGAAATCCTACCTGTGTAGCTGTGTTCCTGTGTCGCTTAAGCTCTTTAAAGGCACGGCCTGTTAATGACAGGTAGTGAAACAAAGCCATGACACCTATTCGGTTAGGAGTCACGCAGCTAAAGTCGCGTTGATCTCTCGAAGATGGAGGAGGCAGAGGAGGACGACGACGACGAACTCCTGGAGATCTGTGTCGAGTCTCTGGTGGGGACGTTCTTCGAAATGCGCCTGTCCAGGCACGAGACCATCGCGAGCATCAAGGCCAGACTCCAGAGTCTGGAGGGAATTCCAAGGTCGCAGATGCATCTGCTCTACAGAGGTGCGTGATGAGGACCATGCTCAGCTCGGACTGCCACAACAGTGCGATTTTCTTGTGCTAGGTACTGAGCTCCCAGATGCTTCCAGCCTGGAGCAGTGCCAAGTGGAGTACGGAGCCACCCTGCAACTGATCCTGGCTCTCAGGGGAGGTCCAATCAACACCAGGAGGATCCAGATGCCAGTGCAGCATCAGCAGGTAAAAGAAGCCGCCGAAGTCACACGGCGGCCTTTAATTCTTGTGCAATCGCACAGACATCCCATTCAACCTCCTCCGCAATTCCTCCCGAGCTTCAACGACTCGTGGCTGAAAACAGAGAGGAACTGATGGACAAGATGCCAAAGAACGGACAGGTGTGGAAGAGCTGTGCTACCTTTCAATAATCATATTCAGGTCGGCTCTGACTTAGGTGACTGTGCTGATGTTCCGTGAGGGCGACCAGCTGAACCTGTATCACGTGCTGGAGAGGCAGGATGGGACGTTCTCGCCGCTATCCGACTCTTGGTCGGGGAACTCCATCAAGAACCTCCTCAGCGAAAACGACCAGGTATGCTTGTTTGACCCGTACCGGCTTTGATTGACCCATATGAAAAGGAGCGTTTACTGCAAAGGAAAATAATCCCGAGCTTGAATCTCGCTTGAGAGAAAACGCGCGAACCATGAACAAGATGACCGAGCTGAGGAACCAGTTGGAGAGCCTCAACATGGCTAGGAAGGAGAGGGAAAAGGTGAGGTTGAGTGGCAACTTCCTGTATAGAAGAAATAATTTTCTTCCAAAAATTATGCAGAAGAAGAAGAAAAACCCCTCGGTTAACGCTAAGAAACTCAACACCAGCAATACTGCGCCATCTTCAGGCAGGCGCAGGAAAGATTCAGGCAGGAAGTCAGGTAAGAATGTCCTGGATTTTATTCTGCGGTCCCAAACACTTTTTTAGTGTTTCGCTGTAAATAAACTTTGTTGTGATACTTTTTAAGGCGCCAGCAGTAAGAGGCCGAGAAGCAACAAGGCCAAGAAAGGCTTATACCGACAACCATCCTTCCAGGGCTCAGTGGCATTGCCTCCCATCAAGCAAAATGGTGATAAGATCTATAACGGCCAATCATTGTACAGATGTTCCAGACGTTTAAATTGGTTGCAGATAATATAAGCGGCAACAACGTCTGGGAAAACAACGACTTGGGCTCCTCCGTGACCACCACGACCATTTTCCCACTCTCCCAGATCCAAGGAGCTGGATCCAGAAGAAGTTCAAACGCGTAACTGTCGTCTATACCAATTGTACTCCGACTCATTGTTTAATCCTTCCCCTAAAATGTTCCAGTCTGCCTCCTCCTACCATGTTGAAGCCCATGGAGACCGTGCCCGAGTGGTTGCAGCGCAACAGGGACAACTTTGCCACCTCGGCCAACAATGACAACATCGAAGAGGAGTCCCTGCGGGATCACGGCGGCAAGACTGCCCCTGACATCGACCTCATCGACCTGAAACTGGACACCCTGAGCGAGTTGGAGGTGGTCAGACGGCGTAAGACCAAGAGACTCATCTCCACCGACATCGCCTCGCTCAAGAGGGATCTGGACGAACCTCTCGTCAGGTAAAATAAAAAAACAGTGCACGTACCAGTGAGCCCAGGACTAATGGCCCTGTCTGACAGATTAATGTTCAATAGCGTTTGACTGTTTTGCCAGCAACTTTGACTCTCCCTTTGAAGTGTGAGGTTAAAAAATGTCGACACACATTTCTTGTTCCAGGACCCAAAGGCAGTTGGCCAGCAGAAGAACAACTGCAGCCACCAAGACAAGAGCGTTGGGTACATCTTCATCCGCTGGTGCCTCAGCGTCAGGTGATGTCCTCAGCGGTGCTGACGATGTCAAGCTCGATGGTGAAGTCTTCCTGACTCCAAAGGAGTCAGAGCGAGAGCCCAAGTCAGTGAGCAAGACTAGCAATCCTTCAGCCAAGACCCTCATAGACGATTTGAGAGGAACAGAAGGTGGTGAGCTCATCCGTGAAGCCAAGTACGGTCGAAGAGTTGCTGTCGATGCTTCCCAAGGGACTCAGCTTTCAATGGGTAATCGAGGATCGATCCATAGGGCAACAAATGGCGAAGACTTCAAGTTAGAAGCATCTAATGGCGATGACGTGAGGGTCTCACCCAGGCTTGTCGAGAGGAAGAAGAGTGGCAAAAACATGAAGAGCTTCAGGCCTCATTCGTCCAAACAGGGTCGGAGGACTCCGCGTCCCCGGTGCGCGCTCCAGGAATGCCGTAAGAGGCTGAACATTACCAACGGGTTCGGGTGCAGGTGCCAGCACGTCTTTTGTGCCAAGCACCGACATCCCGAGGTTCACGCCTGTACCTTCGATTACAAGGAGGAGGGCAGGAAGATGCTGGAGAAGGCCAACCCAATCGTTACCTTTCCCAAGCTACCCAAGATATGATGCTTATTGTGTTTACGCTCAAAACTGTGATTTTTTAAATTATAGCAAATCATTGCTGACTGGCTATGTCAGAAATACAATTTCGGGACTATCACATTGTCTTCGCGTCTTTCATTTATTACTATGACTACACTTACTGACCACTCTAGATATTCACTGCATATTTCATTCTTAAAAATTTGCTTGTTCCATCAATGGTACACGTAAAATGTTCAGAGCTATGTCAAGAGAAAGCGTTGGTACCATTTTTTCGTTGGCAGTTGAGGACTTCAAAGCTCTGATTCATAACATTGGGTAGTTCGTAGCTGAGTGCTGGCAAAAGTAACACGCGTTACGCACACACATTCCAGACAAGTTATTAGTCTGAAACGTCCCCCTCTTTTAGCTGAAGTGCACGCCTCCCTCGGGCGGTAGCACCGGATACTTCAGGTTGATGTAGGACTCGGTGTTCCTGTCCAGGATGACAACCTAAGAGTGAAAATTTCGCAGGCACGTTTCAAAAAAAAGTAACGACGTGGAGAAATACCGGATTTCTGAGGATCTGGTCAGCTTCCTCTACAGCTGCACCGCCTCCGTCGACCAGCTGAGGGTCCTCGTTGGTCACATAGACGCCATAATGACGATATCTATCAAATCATTGTGAATTTTGCCAAGTAACAATTATAAGTCATAGCTGACATAGTGTACAGCGTCGTTAATCACCTGAAGATTGCAATCATGACTAGAGCTAAGACGATGGTCCCGGCGATGCCGGCAGCCACCAGCGGGCTGTTGGTATTCCAGACGCTCAGCCCGGAGGGAACCTGAGAGCCAAAATGGACCTGAGCAACAAACAAGGTTGAACTGGGACTCCGACTAACACATCAGAGCTCTGTATCTGTGATCGAAGTACCTGCTGGAACACTGGTTCACATGAAGGTATGTTCCCCTGCCCCCTGTTGTGGCCTTCCCCTTCCTCAGAAAGATCTTCAATCTTGAAGTTCTTGAGAAGCTTCGGAGAAGCACATCTGAGGCAGAGAGGTCCATCTTCCTTGAAGCAGCTGCCCCAGTACATGAGTGAGCTCTTCAGGAAGTTGAGCAAGGGTCTGATGTGGCATTTGTCGCATTTCCACTGGTTCTTCTGCAAATTAAATGAAGGTACAATGTGTTCCCGTCATCTCCAACGTCATTACAATTCAGACCTGAAGGTAGACCATCCTGAGTCTCTTCTTGGCCTCTACCTCGACAAAGAAGTCGTCGATCAGCCCCATGAGGAAGTTGGACGAGAGATCCAGAGACTCAAGTCGGTCAAGATCTCTGAAGACCGCAGGTTCCAAGTCCACAAGGAGATTTTGTGACAAGTTTAAGTGCTTTATGCTTGGGTTGTTCTAGAGGGGAAGTTCGCCTTTTTGAAATGAATCATCAAGTTTAGCTAATGCCTTACTTGAAACAAGGTCTTGGGGACGTTGACGATTCCCGTGTGGTCGAGGTCGAGCCTCTCGAGTTCAGGGAACTTGGACAGGAGATGCTGCAAACTTTCCAGGGTCACCCAGTTGCCAGAGAGGGTCAAGCTCACAAGGGTGGGCATAGGCTGAAAGGATTTTTAGTAACGTCAGATTCGGATAATCGATGTGCGCACCCTGTGACCAGAGCAAAAAAGGCACCATTTGTGGGCCTAAAGCCCATGAGACGTGGGTGGCAAAGTCTCCACATAACATGTGATGCACATTACTCTTGATGTTGTGCAGCCAGGTGGCCTGCGGCAGAAACTCACCTCCCTGACCATGTGCCCGTTGAGCCCCGCCAGCCTGTTGTGGGCCAGGTCGAGCTTCTGCATTGAGGTTCCGCAGAGAGCGCAGTCTTCGACCACGGAGATGTTATTCCGCCGGACGTTGAGGGAGCGAAGCAGAGGGCACGAGATAGACTCCAGGCGAACCAGGTGGTTCAGGCTCAAGTCCAGCACCTTATTGAAACAGTAGAGAAGGTAACTCAAATAATGTGTATGTCAAAGCATGTACTGCTTGAGCGCAGGAAAAAATTGTCCAGATGAATAACAGGAGGTGGGAAGGGAAGGAGAGGTCAAGAAGAGAGAAGAGGGTGTCCTTGGGGTGGAGGCGGTGATCAGGGGCAGGGAGTAGGAGAAGAGGGGCCGCACAGGAAGGAAGAAATTAAAAAAGTGACGACTTTTTTTACTCACCGCGTGTGAAATCCACCCTCTTACCTGTATTCTGCTCAGTAACTTTGTGCTGACGTCTGACAGTTCCCTCAAGGAGTTGTTCGACAAGAAGAGCGAGTGCAGCTCTGGCAGGTCATGCTTCTCGGGCATGGAAAACTGGAAAATATTAGCTTATTTTCACCATAGTTTTTGGCTCATTGGATAAAATAGGCTGACTTGAAAGAGTCCACAGTTGTTGCAGGCGAAAGTCTCGAGGCCCGGGGTATCCTGAAAGACACCGCCGTCGATGTGCTCCAATGGGTTGCCGCTCAAGTCCAGGAAGATGAGATTCTTCAGCTTGTAGAAGATGCGTGGAGCTAACTCTGAACAGTAGAAGGTCATTATTGACATGGCACCACTGACTCTTACTAGTTTTGAATGTTCATGAGTCAAAAGTAGCTTTACAGTAGTGTGGGGTCTACCTGATGTCATACAGTGGAACGCGCTTGACTTGCAACGTTTAATTGTGCACCTCCCTAATGCGTGCAACATTGCCAAAGTGTCGGTCCCAAAAGTATGACAGAAAATCACTACACTTAATCGTGGAAGATCAATCGTGTTCCATACGGTGTTCCCTTCCTGTACTGGGCCCATCTAGTTCTGATGGGCCTGATATGAGAGAGGAGATCCCAAAGTCGTCAGCCCTAAAAATCTGCTGTGCGAAGTGTGAGGACGGAGAAAGAAAGGATCTGTACTTTGCACAAATACCTTCCACAGCTTTCGTACAGCTAACTTTTGACTCACCCTGTATGTCAGTATCTCTTCCTTTTCTGTAGTACCTGTAATTTTGTTGTCCTTGATCGAGAGCACCTCCAGCTGAGCCGCGTGCCTGAAGGCGGCAGATACCATGGAGTTGATCTTGTTGTGGTCGAGGTACAGCTCTCTGAGTGAGTACAAGCCGTCGAAGTTCTTGTCCACGACCGTGGTGAGTCTGTTTCTCCTCAAGTCCAGGAGGCGCAGCCCAGAGAGGCCCCAGAGAGTCCGGGTCCCAATATTAGGGACCCTCGAGTCAGTGATTACCAAGGTCTTGAGCAACCGGAAGTACTTGAAGTTTGGTCCCACGGTGAGCGAATTCTCCTCACGCTCCACGCACTCGTCCTGACGGAACGAGTCCAAGTACCTATCGAAGATGGTGACCTGCACTTCCACTCGAGCAGACAACGACTTTAGATGGATCAAGCACCATTTGTAGAGTGCTCTTTTCTACCTGATGCACTTTGGCACGATCCTGAGGATTTCGACGTCCTTCCTGAGGGTGGACACCGGGAAGTCGTGGTCGAAGTGTTCGGCGCACACAACCTAAGTGCGATACTTAACGTTAAAGTTGCTTGGACTTTGCAACACTAATTGGGTTAACTAAAATCACCTGTAACTGATTTGCTAAGGTAATGTTGCATGAACATCGACCCGGGCAGAAGGAGACGACGCTGGCGCCGCGGTCCCGGTAGCCGTCACCGCCCTCCTCGAAGAACTTGGACTGGAAGCGGTACAGAGAATATGTGTGGACCATGTACAGTACGTACGTGCACAGGATGTACCAGTGGCCAATTACCAAGACCACTTCAAGTCTGGTGGGGCTTGATAGCAAAGTAAAGCCAATCGGAATCGCTACGAAGAGGAGATTCCAAAGTATACTTCGGCCCAGAGATATACTGAAAAAGTATCAATGGTCAGCGCAGCAGCTACATTTTGGGAGCATCAGTACCTAGGTCGCTGTACAATTAGTCCTCCATTGGTACTAATATCTGCGTTTGGCATAGGGGGCTAATTTTTGCGCACCTGGCATTCCCGCACTGTCTTCAAGTGTATGTGTGTATAGTTGCAGAAATGTTTCTCCAGATCAGCCCAAAGCTGATACGTGTACGTGCGGTTTAGTTGCGCATGCAATCGGCGAAAGTTGCACGTGCAAGTTGCATACCTGTTGGTGGTACGAGGAAGAAGTTTGCCTTCCTCCTCTAAGCAGCTTGGTCAGTCTTTGCTCCACCAGTGGACTGGTCCGTAAGATGACATCATCAGACCCGGAAGGATTGACAAACCCGGAGTTCTGGACTCCCTCGCACCTGGAGCCTCGAGTCGAGCTGAGGATGAGGGAGAAGGCGACGTAGGCCAGCAGTTGCTTGTTCACCATGATGAACATTATCCCCATCCAGTCGGCAATGATCACCAACAACATTGACTCCTCATGGCAGCAGTCTGAAGGATCTGAAAGATACAGCACATTGAAAACGAATATAAGGATCACTGAATCAGACGATCATTTTCTCAACAACAGAAAAGAATTGAGAATACTTCGCAAGGGGGGTCGAACTGAGCCTCGTCCACCAAAATTGCTAATTGCGGGTCAAGGTGTGTGAGACCCACCTTACGTGACCCTGAGCTAACCTAAGCTAACCTAAGCTAACCTAAGCTAACCTAAGCTGACCTGGCATCAGCAGGAACTGATACAAGATGTTAAAAGATCAGCTCCATCCAGTGATGAATTCTATCTATCCTTTTACACAAGAAGTTGGAAGATTTCCTAGTTCCGGAAAGAATTCTTTTTCTCCATATCGGTGTAGGGGGGAACTGAAAGAGTGTTCAGCTGATATCGCCAACAGAGGTGCTTTTTTGGATCTACAGGGTCTTTCATTTGAAACGTGAGGGAAAGAATGCATGTTTTCTCCAATGTTTTGTTAATAATCATGTAACATCACAAATACGTTTTTGAACTCATCGTGGTTGGCAGTTTTTGCCAGGCATCTTCTCAGATTTTAGACTAGTATGAGGCAGGAGCAAGAGCAGATGGAGTACCAAATGTACTGTACAGCACCATGAAGTACATGAGACGTGAGTTTTGCATATGAGAGCTCAGTCATGTTCAGTATGAGTGAGAACTCAGCCATGTTCAGTACGAGTGAGAAACAGTTCATTGTTGAGTCACAACTTCGTGCGTGCCCTTCTGAGGTGCAGGAAGGAGGAAAAAAATCTTCATGACCAAATGTTTCACCGCGTCTGGGACCACTGAAAGAAGCATGGCAGTGTCCATGTCCAGAGAAATGGTCAGGAGTCTGATGCCACCAAGGAGAAGATGGAGGAACTCCAGTTTAATGTCTCGTCAATCCAGAGGCATCAACCAGAGATGCTGCAGATGTCCTCAATGTGAGCCAGTCAACAGTCTGGCGGGCATTGCACGCCCTTCTCATGAGACCTTGGAAGCTGAAGAAGGTGCAGCCCTTGGTTCCTTTGCACCGGAGAGCAAGGCTTCAGTTTGCGCAGTGGTTCTTGGAGCAGCCAGAGGAATTTGCAGACTTTGTTGTCTGGAGTGTTGAAAAGTGGTACCAACTGACCCATTGTGTCAATCACCAAAATGACCATGACTGGTCCATCATTGATCCGGGGACTGAGAGGCTCCATGAGGTGAATGTCCAGGGGGAAAAGAAGCCCATGTGCTGGGCAGCCCTGCTTAACAGAAAGTTGTTGGTGTGGCCTTGGTTAGAGGATGACAGTGGATCACCGGTCGGAGTAAACCAAATGGTTACTGAAAGGTCTTGGTGGAAGAAGCCCTTCCCACCATCATGGCCACTACCAACATTGGAGACATCTGGTGGTGCCAAGATGGCGCTACACGCCATACAGCCAAGATCAATATGGGGACACTTTTGGACCACGCATCATCAGTCGCAGGGGTCCCATCAATTGGCCAGCTCACTTTCCCAATCAATTTCTTGTTCTGAGCAGCGATTGAGCAGAAGAGGAAGGGACTGCCTAAACCAGCCACATTGGAGGAGATGAAGAAGCAGGTTGAAGCTGCTGCTGCTTCCATCACTGAGGACACCATCCATACTGCCTGTCGTAGCATTTGAAAACATTTGGAATTGGTCATTGAAGAAAAGGGAGGACATGTGGAGCATCACCTGTGAAAGCTTTTCTGCCTTGTTATTGTTTTTGTTAAACTTTTTGTTTAAAATTATTCCTGATGATTATCTCTGATGCTTGGCAAAAACTGCCAACCATGATGAGTTCAAAAACATATTTGCAATGTCACATGACTATTAAAACAATGGAGAAAATACACGTTCTTTCCCTTACGTTTCAAATGAAAGACCCTGTACTTCATGCAGGGAACAATTTGATCCCAATAACCAACCGGTTTTTTGCAGTAGATCGTCATCAGGGAGACCTTTGAATGTGATTTCGTCTCCCTCTGCTAACACTGAATGAGATTCACGGATTTCAGACCCAGGCCATTAATGTGCTATGAGGAGTCTATGACAAAACCACATTCAAATTGATTACTATGAGTTGTGAAAAGAGAGCGTGAAAAAAGTGAGACTTTGTCACAGACTCCTCATGCGACTGCGCTGAGTCCACCGGTTTCAGCACGGTCAGTAAAAACCCGGCGGAGTCAAAATCGCACTCCATTTATGACTGTCCTTTTAACAAGGACAAGACTTAGTTCTTTGAGGCTCACACGCTTCAAGGGCCATTTCCGCCCTGACCTAAAATTTGACATTGTCGCCCCCCTCCCCAAAAAGCAAAGAAAATATCATAGCGTAGCCTAGATTTTGGTGCTCCAGAAGGACCTAGGGAGGGTGGAGATCTGTGGATGAGATCATAAAATCCATTCTTGGCACATCACTTCCCATTTTTCTTTCCTTTTTTTTCTCTTCTTTTCCCAGTTCTCCGTGCTTTTCGCACCCATTTTCCCCTCCAGAAAAGCCGAAATATTTTTGCCTGATAATCTGGGGTACAAAAAAAGTGACGATCTAAAAGTGAAATAGGTGAGGACGCAGTTACAGTGTTTGATACCTCAGTCAATATCGACGAGAATAGCAGATTTGGAGAGCCAATTGGAGCTTCCACTTGGACAGCATTGACAGAAGTCACAGATCTGGATGGAATCGTTCAATTTGCGCCCTGAAAGCGCAACATTGTTGTCGCATCAATGCATTCGTCTCCTGCTGAAAGGTGCTTCAGCATCTATCCAGTGCTCACTCAGTCAGTCAGAAGTGCGGTGCAGTAGTAATAATCTCACTTTCTTGAACCACAACTTGAGAAGTTGGCGGGAATGGGGGCAAAGAAAGTCCTGGAGCTTCCGAAATTCTTGCTCTGACCGAAAAATCATATATTTCTCTTGCAGGGGGGAGGTGAAAGGGGAAAAAATGATGACTTTTTGCCAGATTGATCGATGTCTTCTCCTATTGGGAACTGAGATGATCCTACTATAGAGAAGAGAAAGAAGATTTCGCAGAAACCCTTTTTAATCGAAAAACACATTTAGTGCGTAATAGTGGTCCTTTTGAGCCAATGTTGTTAACGGAGAGAGAGAGACAGGCCCATATTTGGCTGCGCCCATCCCTGGGTTATCGCCGAAAGTTGGCTGCAAGGTGCGTTTGCACTGGCCAAATTGCCCAAACTGCTGAACATCTGGCGCAAGGCTGGAGTCTCGTTCTGCGCGGGACAAGGCCAGAATTTGGCACCTAGTAAACGCGCCCTTCTTACGGCTCCGAAGCATCCTTACTGCGGATAAAAAGCCGCCCGCCCGCTCATATTGTCGTCTATTGGACATAACTATTGCCCGGATTGTAACGCATTCTTTTAATTCCTGAGGGGAGGAGAAAAGCCTTGAGCACACACGAGGACACCAAATGTACGTACTACGCTGAAGGGTTTCGCTCCTGTGTCCCCCAAGTCCTACCCACGCATACTTTCTGACAGGGTGCCAAAAGATCTTGTGTTGCATTTCTGGCCACGCACGGAGAATGGAAATGAGCGTTTGGGCACCAGGTAGTTTTGGGCACGGAGAACCCGGCGCTCAATTCCTTGCCCACGGCGTCCTCCGCTACTGTCTGAGCCAGCGCGCACACGTTGCACATTTGCAGAGTGATGCATTACACACACTTGCACGGGCGAAATACGAATGGGGATGAAAACGTCGCCCAATCATTAGCGTGCATGAGTGGCATCGATCATGAACCACCTCTCGACGCTAAGTGGGTCGTCCTCTCACGCCGTAGCCACCCGGACACCGTGTGAGCCGGACAAAAGCCTCTGGCTGGCTGAGGAAACCTGCGCTTTCTGCTCCTGTCACGCGATGCCTTATCTCGAGTCTCCGGAGACCCTTGCCAAACCAGAAATAATAATAATACGTCGGGGAGGGGGGGGGGGAATTGGTAGCATTGGTGTCGTCAATCTCTTCATCTCGAGGGGCCGAAGTCATCATGGAGCGGGGCGACGACACCGTCACGGACGTCTGCTATGCATAATGGACGCACCGGGTGCGGCCGCTCAGACGCTCCCTGTACAGGCATTATAATGTTGATCAAGTCATAACCTAGATTATGCCTGAGTCCGGTGCGCGTTGCCAGTGTTTTATCCACTTGTGACCGCGAATGCGGTTTTCACTGTACTCCCCAAACTCAGCCCAGGTGTCTTCGAATGCGTCCACAAAGACAGCCATGACTTGTTTGTTTGCTGGCAGAAATGCACAAAATTTTGCATGCGCGCTGGGACAGAATGGAGCTGGTTGTGTGCAAGGGCTCGTGATGCTCGCACCAGAATTAATGCAGTCACGCATTGATCAGGTGGGAGCGCTTTTTCGTCCGCACCCAGTTGCACACGCATTTCACGAACCGGGCGTGCAACGATCATGTGGAAAACGCAGTGTAGCGATGTTGCTATCGATGGTGAGCTAAGCTTGTCGCGACCATGATCGATGACTTGGAAAATACGCGGAAAGTCCAGGACTTGTGTGAAACTCAAGTCAATATTGACAACCAGGCTCGTTTGAGGAAACAAGAAGACGGGATTCAATCGCATCAACCGTGTTACGCACTTTGCCTAAAAAAACTTCAAAGTTAAAAAGTTATTTTAAATTGAGTGTTCAATCGTTCAACCTCTGTTGGACGATTCCTTCCAAAACAGTGCCGGTAGTGTGACGGACAGGTCAGAGAGCAGCCTCGTCAGCACTGAGTGACGAAGACATTCCACAATACGAAAACAGCAGACATTTCACTGCCAAGTCCGTGTTTATCAGCTCACCCAAAACGCCCAAGGTCAGACCCGTGTGTGCCATTCTGGACGAGGCCAGAGTGGAAAGTGAGCTGAACATGTCCGACTGCAGCGGGTCCGCAAAGGGAGCTTTCCAACGGCTCTTGACGAACGCGTCCAGGTCTTCTCCTGCGGACCCCCTTGTACTGTACGCATGCAGTACTTCAATGTAGATGCCAAGTGATCGATTCTGTACAATTTCGACCCCTCCTTTTGGTCTCTGCTGGAGTCAGGCAACTAACTGCACTAGCTTTTTGTCATTTCACATGCAGAGAGTTTCTCGGGGCAGAAAATAAATTTAATCTTCCCAAAGTTCGTGCTCAAAGTAGCTCTTTGGCAGACATTTTGGCGAGGTTCTTTTGGCGACGTCTTCATCCACGGACAGCACTACTTCACCTACAACAATTTTGATGTCTTGCAGGGCTTCAAAATGCATTTGACCTGTGTTGCTCATCGACGCCTTGCAAGTTCTTCAGTCTCTTCCTATTCAGCGCTAGGTCGGAATGTGCTCTGTCTGTTTGTCTGTCACGCTATGGGCGCTTCAATCGCAGCACCCATCGTCCCCAAACTGGGTCAGCAGACACTGCTCATCGTCAGGGAGCTTATGCATAAAGCACTTTATGTCTGAGACCATTTCGAGGCCGAAATGGAGGTCCAAAGTTGCATTTCCAACACTTCTACGACATAAGTCGCCAGACACACTTTCGCAGATATGGCAATCTGGTGTGGAGATCTGGCCAGATGCTGAGCTGACTTGCAGGCCGCAGAGTGGCCTCCAGCTCAGCTCAGCATCTGTCTGCCTCAGCCTCCAACTGCACCTGCTCCAATCTGGCAACAGCGACGATTGCGCCGTTAGGGGGTAACGTGTGATTGGTAGTACTGTCCTCCGAGGCCTCAGGAATGACCGTTTGTGCAGTCCAGTACATTGAACCCTGCCTTTTTCGGGGCCCCTCGGCTGTCAGAACCATATTTCTAAGCAAAGGGTTTCAGATAAACGATGGGATTGACTTTAGACTAGCTGGCGATGATGGGGGTGCTTTCAGTCACCGCGGAGTTCAAGTTCGGCCTCTCCCTGGATGTACAAACCCGAAGTGTCGCAATCATTGGGCTTGTCATTCCTTCCAACTCTGTCAGATGCTTTCATTCGAGGGCAGCTCTTGCTGCTGAAAGATGCCTCTGACATGCGGCTCTTATTCAAGGGTTCATCTCGAGATGTTAAGGGCCTCTCTCAATGGGGACTACAGGGCATATAAGACCGAGAATGAGACAGGGTCAAATACGGGTACGTTAATCTTTAAATTTCCTCTCAGGTGCAATGTATGTTAATATAGTGAAGAAGTGGCTTTGAAAGAAGTGTCTTTCGAAGTCCTCTTTCGGCTGAGAGTCAGGCGGTTCGGTCCTTATTTCACTACGTCTACTTCTTGAAACTGAGTACTCGTCTTCATACTTGTCTGCTAAATTTGCATATTGCGTACAGGGTAATTGAAAAGCAGTCGTAGAAAGTTATTCCGAACAGTTCTTGTTATCTTTCTCCTTTTTAAGCTTTGGTGAAGAAATCTTATGATAATCCAAGTTGTTGTTCCTCATGACTTTTGGATGATTGAGTTTCTTGGCAAAGAAAAGTGCCATTGCAGTGATTCAGTGTCTACAGAGTCCCTGAGCGTCTTCAGAAATGTCATTCCCACCGCCCATTTTGCAGCTGCCTTTAGGTAGTCCTATTGCATGACAGAGAAAAAAAATGAGTATGTACGAATCCTTCTAAGCGTAAATAAGAAATCTGTAGCTTGATAAAGCATCCGCACAAAAGACCGGTGGGCGTTTTTGTATTTCCAACTCTGCCAGTGTAAAAGCATCCTCGGTGTCAGCCACGACGTCGGCGTCAGCCTCAGCTTCGTCCTCAGCTTCGCCCTCAGCTTCGTCCTCAGCTTCGTCCTCAGCTTCGTCCTCAGCCTCGTCCTCAGCCTCGTCCTCAGCCTCGGGCTCAGCCTCAGACCAGTATTGCGCTGACTCACATCGGATCCGACCGGGAGCTGAATGAATAAGCTTCCTAATAATTGGCACTCCTTCTCCTCTCTTTTACGCTTGCAAGACGCGGAGGTTTCCATGACACTCGCATATTTTTTTGCACAACGGAAAGAACAAGCTTGTCAGAAGGTGCCGCGTCACCCTGTAGACATGCAAGAAAATGTGCACTTGCACTTCCCCGTCAGGAAATTGCACTTAGAGAGCCGACAATCGACGTGACATTCAACGGAGTGGATTTGGCTCTGTTGCGTAACGATCCCTACCGAAATTTGGCACGACTTTTACCGGTTTTCGTGTGCCAGCGTGGAGAATTCGATTTTCTGGGGTGTGGTATCGACCAAGAACATTGAGCAGGATGCGGGAAAGTCTTTTTTCCTGCCCACCCACCTGTCGTGCCCAATTAGGGGACACTAATTTGAGGATCGCATGAGCCAGAAACATGAACAAAGACGATCTGAGTGAAGGGGCCCCAAAACGAGGACTTAGCCGCACTTTTGGGGGGTGCTCAATAAGTTCATTGAGCATGCTCATCTGCTTGCTGCAATGCATAAAAGTCTCACTTGTTGAGGCGGTCAAGATCAGACAAGACGACGGAAGACGGGCAAAAAACTGGTAGGAAGACATGAGAACTTTGGGAGAGTCTCTTATGTGCGCACGCAAAGTATGATAAGTTTCTCTCCCTCCCACTCTATTGACTCAAAGTAGGCTTGGGGAGGGGGAAAAATGGGGTAGCTCGAGATCGTGGCCTTTGTCAAGATGTTGGGATTTGACCCAAAATCTTTGACCCAAATGATGCCGACGGCAACGCTCAACCTCCCCAGTGGTGGCTTTTTGCACTGTCATTGGCGGCCCGACTCATGTTGATGGCGACAACACATCCCGATTGAAAATCCACTCCGGCAGGAACTGGGCATAGGTGAAAATTTGTACAGGGTGTTCCCTACAGTGAACGGCGAGACTTGGCAGAGAGCGGCGGATTTGGCAAAAAAGTACACTTTTTGCCTCACCCTGTGGAATGGCGCGTGATTAACCTCTTGTTGTGGGCTGTCAGCACTGACGCATTTAACGCGGACATCGAGAAGTGTACGCACCATAAGAAGTTGGGAAAAAGTCATCATATCACTCACTCATCAGTTCCCTCAGGAACGCCAAGCGGAACAGATAGTAACTTCAGGTGAGGGCGATTGATTGGTCAATCCGAGTGTTGGCTTGACCTGATGAGACCGGACTGTGTACCGGACTTCTCTTGGCTTGACCTGATCAGACCAAACTGGACCGGACTTCTCCTGGCTTGACCTGATCAAACCAAACTGGACCGGACTTCTCTTGACTTGACCTGATCAGACCAAACTGGACCGGACTTCACTTGACTTGACCTGATCTTACCCGACCTGACGTGACTTGGTTTGGCCTCACTTGGTTTGGCTTGGCTTGGCTTACTTGACTTTACTGACCTGACCTGATCTTCACCAACGACTTGATTTGACTCAATTTAGCCGAGTTGTTCGTAGCTTCTTATTCTGCATGGGATGGGTCTTACAGGGTCCGCAGTGCGGTCGACGGATTACGAAGGGCCCAATATCTCGGCACATTTTAAAGAAATACTCATATTAATTCACGGTTTTCGGAATATTTCCCCGTGTACTTACTCCCTGGGAGGACATGGTCTTGCACTATTTGTCCCGGTTTCTTCATCGTGCGTGAGAGGGGGAACCGAGTTTGAATTGTGACTCACTTTCTGCCACATTCGTATTTCACGTTTTTCAATTTGATTGGAACAGAAAAAGACTGGTGTTCTGAAAATTCTGCATTAAATTACAAATTAACGATGCATACTGCGTATTCATATGTGTCATCTTTGGCCTTGATAGCACGCGGGTCGCTTTATATCCCGAGGGCACAATCAAGTACTCTTGACTGATGACTGACTGATGCAGTCAATTCCAAGGAGGGTACGTATAGTACTTCAATATACGCCATTGATACAGAGGGTTAGGTTTTCTTCTCATTTTGAGGTGGGTTCAACCAATTCTTAAAAAAGGGAGAAAACCTTTTTGATTAGTGCATTTTTTTTGTTGTGCAAAAATCAAATTGAAAGATAGATTCAAAGACCAAATCAGCCAAAGTCAGGGTCCCAACGGACGCCACGGGATGTGTAAAGGTAGGTTACACGTAATATACGCTTTGAAATGAGCCCAAGTTAAGGTTTGTAGGCAAAGTATTAGGGCACAGATTTAACATTTTAAAAAGCTGGCCCTGGCTCCAGGTTGGTCAATAATCAGAACAGTATTGCCCTCTGAACCCTTTGTGAGGTTCGTTACAATGTCAACTGCTCCAAGGAAGGCATCATCAAGGCCTAGGACAGGGTCTTGACGCCAGAAAAGGCCAGGAAGGCGGCGCGGTCTGTCAAATGAGGAAGAAATGCATGGGTACAAATCTACTTCACTTTGAGTAAGAAGGGGTCAACATCTTGGACGACTTAAGTCATAATTTCATTAAAAAATTTACGGTATTGTCCGAGATGTAAAGATATCCCCAGTTTTAGTCATGACTCCATTAATAACGGCTCGGGGTCAGTTTCTTTATCCATCAACTGCACTGCAGACCCACTAATAAGGCTTGATATCAAGCAAGGCAATAAAACGGTTTCTCCTGTCCATGTCTGACAGTGTCTGGTTGAGTTTCCAGGTCCTGAACTCTTCCTGTCCATTGAGGAAAGATGTCAGCGAGAGTGTTAGTGACCTGGAGAGGCTGCGTGCTGCTGCTTCTGGGCGTACAACTTACCCAGTCGTTGCTCGAGGGCAGAGGAGAACTCGGCGGCCGCAGACGAGTCAATCTGAAGGCACCCATACAAGAGAAACAACTGTCTGAGTGAGTTAATTTTACTTCATTCTTTTTTCAAAAGAAAATAATTATATTTTCGAATATGCATATATATATATATATGCATATTCGCCTTCTGGCGGCGCTCGAGGCGGCGTTGGTCATCGTCGTCTGGGTCATTCTGTATCCACAATTCCCTGATGCTGATGACTTTTTGTCTCTTCTTCATCACAGTCACAGTGAGCTTCTCTCCGTCCTGAGCAGAAGGAAGAGGGCGATTTTGACTCTAAGCGAGGAGATCCAGCTCGACATTTTTAAGGTTTGAATTTGCATGCAAATCCGCACAGGTGGGTCACATGATGTACACAAATCGCCTTATGGCTGTGAGACTACGAGGTAAAAGTTGTCGATGCTCCGTGACTTTTACGACAAGTTCAGCCCCTCCAGACTTGGTTGACACCCCTTTACCCCCGTCATCGCCATTCCCCAGATTCCTGACGCTCACCCTGCTCAGTACCGTATGTGCACACCTCCACTGGATAGACAGTTTGGTGAATGCCACTGTATTTGGAATGCCTCCCACAGGCGCTGGCCCTCAGAAGTCAGCACGTATTCACACGCACACAAAATTTACATGCAACTATAAGTGTCTTTGTGCATGGGGTCTTGAGCAATAACTACTGTGTGAGTAAACATGGTCTCCGCTACCACTTCTTTCCGTCCCCGCCCCCCTTGACACCCTTTTTATCCCCTCCAAGTTATTCATTTACATACTCATCCAGGGTGGCCAGAAAGTACAGTTGGTCTCTCATGATAATACCTTCTGACAAGACATTATCCGTCATTGATGTCCCTCATTCCACATGGGCAAGACAAAAGATTTGTACCAAGCGAGGTCCTTCGGCCTCCATGAATGTATTCTCCAAACGCCAATGGAAGGCCTTGCCAGGGCCTTGCAAGGCCCGCACAGTTCCCCAGGAGATGGCATCACGCGGCCTTCAAGCTGCTTGGCGTACGTAACGTCTATGAAAAGTGTGACATCAATCAAGAGGTTTAACTTTCTTAAAGGCCATCGGAAAATACAGCCTCTTGAGCGTGTCGGCGAACTTCATTGGCCACTCTGGTACCTGCCATAGTCATAGAGCGATGGTGAAAGGCCTACCTAGCGTACATACCAGGGAGGGTCCGCCAAGAACATGAGTATTCTCCCACATGACAACCTCCAGCTGTGACTTTGTCTTGTGTAAATCGTCTTTCAACCAATTTCTACTTCCTTCATGTTGACCGGATCTTAAGACAACACAAAGCATGAGCACTCACTGGATGGTACCCGTCCCAGCTCACGCAGGAGGAGGTTGGGGGCACAGGGGACATGCAGTCCCGAGCTATTAGAACATCTGACCTCGTTGGCGATGTTGTCAAGTCGGATCAATGCGTCGCCATCAAGCATATGTGAGGGGCAACCTTATTTTTGCAGCTGAAGCGCAGGTTCTATCCGCAATGAAGATTTGAAAGCTGGGTATTTTTGACTGTGCAGGAGCCCCTCAGGTCACTTCAAGTGTTTGTGTTTTGCTTGGTGTTAAAAATCGGCTGACATGAAGTAAATAGAAGTTGTTTGGAAGGTTTCAGGATGATTCACCAAAAAATGATCCCAGCTGGAGGTTGTCATATAAGTTGATAATACAAAGAGTGGTCCCGTTCTTGCTGAAACGTCCCTCATATCTGCAAGCAAACATGTTGATTCAGAGACGGACACTCTACGAGACAAAAATCACTTGCCTCTTTCCAGGAGGGCTTGCTCAGGCTCTGGGAGTACATTGGATTTGTGGTTTTGCAATTCGTATTCAGCTAGAGCTCAGCGGTCACCACACGCATGCTCGCACGCATGCGCACGCACACTCGCATGCGCACGCACGCACCAACACACCACACTCACGCAGACATTTCTCAGGTCGTTATTGTAACATCCTCACAATAGAAAGTTACTTAAGACGAGTTGTATTTTGCAGGAGGGGCTAATCAAGATCTGGGAGTGGATCGGATTTTCCTTCGTCAACTCGTTATTCCCAGGAAATTCAGCCGCTGACACAATTTTAGGCGCGAAGAAATGACGCTGTTGTGGTCTGTTATAGTCAACATATTATGTATGGACAGATAGAGGCGTATAGAAAAAATATGCATTCATATTTCCTTAGCGTAACTTGCCGTGTGAGTTGTTCTCTGTGCTGACAACGTTGTTTCTGATAGGGTCTATGGACCATGAAAATTGTATGAACTTGCGTTAATTAAAGTGCACGGTTTAATTGCTGTCCGAACATCTTGCTACAAATAATCGTTGGGCCTCACTGTATTCTTCTCGGAATTTGAGACAACCAACCTGGGAAATATTCTTCACCATCATGATGGAAGTTGAGTAATAAAAATTGGGCAAAATCAAGAAGTTCGACCAATAAATGGGTACTGAGTCTTTGAGGAGTCTTGAGAAAAATCTACTAAAGACATGGCAACAGCGGACTCTACACGAAAACTACTAGAAGTACACAGGAGTCTCGTGTTCCAGAACGTACACGCGTGATACTTGCTGACGTTTTTCGTCGACTGTGATGAGTCCCGCCTCCACCACGAGATCCATGATGCATCTGCCGACCGATGGAGCAGATGCGAGCGAGGTTCCACTGAGCTCCCCCAAAATGCCAAGGTCTGATAACGACCAAATTTCAACCTCTTATTCGTTGACAGACTGCAGTGGAAAAGGTGTGCTAAGCAATTTTTGAAGTCATGGTGCGATTGTATTGCTATTATTATTTGCAGCTCTCTATTGTCTGGTCGAGTCTGGCGTGACCGCGAAAAGCGACGCCCTCGCTCACGTCGCCCCGGTGCGACGCACGCACGCACGCACCGAACGAGACCTGCGTCGAATGCGTACACGAGCGGAGAAACCCTTATTTTTCTCTGTCAGTCTGTGAAAACTTGTCAAGGTGTCGAGACTCGAGTGTGTCTTTTTTTTTCTCCTTCTCTCGCTCTGTTCTGTCTTCAACCCTTGCTTGAGTCGCTCAGCCAAAGGCCACAGACAGAAAAAAGGTTCCAAACTGTCCTGTTGCCACAACGAGTTCGTACCGTGTTTACTCGAACAATCGTCTGAGCTCTAAAATGCCGTAGCCTGGATAACGAAAGAAATGCAACAAATCTTGCTGTGAATCAATAGAGTAAACACAGTACTTTCAGAAAAATGGTGGCAAGGATGAAGCTTGCCGACGGCCTCTGCCTCGTCCTGCTCCTCCTCGGCCTTTGCTCTGAAGGCTTCATTCTGCGTGGAAGCGTCGGAGAGACCAAGATTGATCTCTTGCTTGGACTTGAAGGTTCATTTGCACAGTTTCGGGTCTTAAGGGATGTTTAGAGGCAACTTGTTGGCGTCCTCCTCCTACATGCTGAGATCGAGGTGTTTTGACGTTACCAAGGACTGGCTGAGGACGACTCCGTCCAGCCACCATGGTAAAGTTGCTGACTATCAACATACAATCAGCACAATGCAGTCTGGCTTCAAGGAGAGTCCACCGGACAGTACTGACTTAGAAGGGCTTCGACCTTTTAAGTTGAGCAATTTATTCATGTTTGGCTTCGAGAGAGGTCAGGTCAGGTTGCTTGGCCCAGTTTTGGGACTTACACTTGGCCAATGGAGAAATATCCCTGCTCAATGGACGCTGCTTGTTGTAGGTAGGCAGCTTGAGTGTCTACGATTGCTCCCCAACAGCAATAGAAATGACAATAGAGTGAGGGGAGATCTTAAAAGTATGTAGGAGTTACTGATATCCACTGAGTACCTGCACTGTCGGGGTTGCCACACGACATTGGACACAAAAGCAGTTTCCCTGATTTCCCGACTAACTTCAGCAACAGCGAGAGAAGGCGGAAGCTTCGTCCGCGCTTCCTTGCACAAAATCAGCACAGTCCTGTGTTCTTGTACTTGAAGCAACGTTGTCCTGTACAGACTTGAGTCAATTGTCTGCTAAGTAACTATGCCCGTAGGACGAATCCAATCCACACAAGCAATGCTGGACAAACTTCCCTACACATTGAGGCTAACTCGATTCACACAAAATGCCCAAATTCAGTAATGATTCAGTGTTTAAGAATCCAAAATCCCAATATGCCCTCGCCCTCCCGCAAGAAATTTTGCCATTACTTCGAAACGAGTCAGTCGACTCGAGTCAGCCCGTGTACATCACCATTAGCAAACTGCCTTTCTTTGCAACATATCAGTACAGCCCTGAAAAAGAAGTGACCCATTTGAAAAATCCAGTCGTCACACGGTGAACCAGCTCATGAGCGTCACTTTGGGCTCTTGCATCAAGGCCTACCGAAAAAAAGGGGCCCACATGTGTACTCGCTACTCCTTGACGTCCGAAGCTCATACGGGAAGCGGGGGTCGACTGTGGTTAGAACCACTGGCCAATCAATCAACTTTCAACCAAAATCCCTGATGACGAATTCGTAGATGAAACACACTCAACGTTGGTCTAAATGTTCCTTTTCCCAAGCTGTGCATGAATTTGAGAAAAAGCACCCACAAATGAAGAAACTTTGCCGCCCACCAACAACGACGGCGGCAGCGGCAACGCCATGGCGGAAAGCCAACCGGACGTGTCCAGGAAGAGGAGGAGCAAGAGACAGATCAACGTGTCTCTGTCCTCTGGAGTTGGGCAAGAAGTGTTTCGGGTAAGTGGTCGCTCGACCAGACGAGCTAGAGTGTCTTGAAAGAAACTCGGCCAGACAAGCCTTAACTACGAGGAAAGGATGATACTGGAACGTCTGTCGTCCTTTGAAAGTTGTCGAAAGGTTTTGTTGCGCAACACAACAAAGGAAATCACGCATCATATGCGGATTAATTGCCTCAACTCTTTTAAGCAGCTGTTATACACATTTTCTAACTCAGAGAAGAGAAGTCATAGCTGTGATGACTTGAAAATATAACGAGTGTTTCGTGAAGCCACCATGACTGTTATTTCCGAGCATTGTTACTCAGTGTCTGTCAAGAAAGAAGCCAAAAATGAGTGCTTCAATGCAACTTCATGGCTCAGACGATGTGACGGCCGCCTGCCCGCTTCATCTCTTTCTTCACCTCTCACGGGGAATTGCGATTCCTCATGAGTGGCGAAAAGTATTGCAAGCCTTTGTTGTGACGAAGAATGGCAAGGATACTCCCAACTCCACTGACGTTTGCAAATACTGACCAATGACGAGGGTGTCGACATTTTGGAATGTCCATGTGGGGAGGACAAAAGCAGTAAATCCACACAAGCGGGGATGTACTTTGTCTCGATGAGTTCCACTCACGCTGACAGGGTGGCCAACAAGTCCTCTCGCCAGTACGGAGGTGGGTCGAGACAATGTTCAACAAGTGATGAAGTACAGCGGTACAGCTTTATAAATCACCGTAATAACCGGCCGGATTTAGTAACCGAAACAGTTAAGATGTGTGCGTTTCTGTTGCACTTCAGGCCTTGCGACCTTTAAACATCCTTTTGCTCACTTGGCATGTTCTAAGCGAGAGGGTCATAGTTATTTTAACCGGCTTTAATGACGGGCAGACTTTACTTTATTGACGTTACTCATTCCTTACACACAATACGAAAGCCATTTTTATAGGTAGACTGATTCTGAATAACCATGGGAGGTCAGACTTTCACAATCTCCACGGGGATGGCCTTGCACTCTTGTATTTCGGAGGACCTCAGGGCCTCCTAGTCTTGTGCCATGCACATGGAATGAGTCACATAGACTCTGCTTTCAGTTATTACGGTCGTATTTAGTCGCGATCTCTTCTAGTCCTAGATGTCCAATATCCGAATTTTCACGACACATGTGCCAGTCCGACATTTTATAACAGTCTTAGTCATACACTTCAGTGATGGTCATAGTTTTTGTTGGTCCAAACCCTGTTTGGCCGACCCAACGAGGAGAAGTTAAAACACAGAGGACAGGATCCTAAGATGGCAGACTTTATGAAGTACCCTACGATGTCATTACTTGAATCAGTCTTAAACTCTGCAAGACTCACAGTAACTTTGAAACCTTTACCCACGGAGGCTGTTCGGCTCCAGAACGATTGACAGCTTTGGCTGCGATCAAAGTCTAACGCATGTTACCACATCAATATTTTATACACTGACTGTTCTATTTCACCCACAAGGAAGTATGGTCCGGGTCAGTCCAAACAGAAGTGTGGATAGCTTGGATCATATACCACATAGCAGCAGGGATAATTTGGATCACGACAGGTTTACCCAAGGAAGTGTCCAATCAATGTTGTATCAACGAAGCTGAAGATAATGACGAAGTGGCACTGGAACTCTCGGAATTCCCATTCAAGTTGAAGCCAGTGATTCAGGTTATCTTCATGCTTGATGAGAAACTAGAAGAATGCTGAATCCTTTCACCCACTTGCACAAAAAAGGATCGCCCAAACGCTCCACAAGGAGGACATAAATAGTGGTAGGGTCTTCGGTAGAGCAGCTGTTCTGCGTAGTGCTCAGATCAAATGATTGATCAAAACTAGTTTTACTCAGGTAGGGATTTCAAACTTTTCATTCAATGACTTCTTGCCATCTTCAAATGATTGAGGAGATCTATCGGTTGGTCGGACCCAGAATTTAAACTTTCTTCCGGTCAGGCAACGACAGCCATCTAGCCAACTCTCTACACAAGAAGGACTCTGGACCTTTCCAAGGGCTGTCAAAAACCTAGGAAACTGATCCCGGTTATCGTGCTGACTAAAGAAAAAAAAAAGCGGTTTTCGGCAGTATTTGACTGAAATGCACTCCTAGTAATGCCATCTTGTCTGTCATCTACATTAGAAACGTCACTGCTTTGATTTAGCTCTGTCGAAGGACCAATATCGGTTGTGGGAGTATTCCAGCTATTAGTCTATAACCAGAGCCTACTGTATAGCATTTTTTTTTTAAAAAAAAAGGCATCGTCGGGTAAGGTTATTTGAACATGAACCAGAACTTTTTGGCCGCACTGTATTGGCAGAGGTGGCAACAAGCATCAAAGAGGCAAGGCTAGATGTCACAGATTGCGGAGCGGAGGGAGTGACACCGTTTGACAGGCTGTACAGTACATGTAAGTACTCATATGAGTACGCACGCAGGTACTTCGACAAGAAGCTGACTTCAGTCATGCAACAGAAGGATACAACGTTGCCATTGCAATTGAGAATTCCTACACAACTCGTTTCTATCACAGGAAGCCATCATCAAGGTTGGGGAGTGGTTCGCCTTTTCCGTCGTGACCTCCATTATGGGGCCTCTGGTGCCAGACAATTTGGGCAAGAGAAGATGAAGGAAGTCGTGGGTCATCATCTAACAGAGCCACGTTTAACTACTTTTTCTGCCACGATTGGCTCATTGGACTATATTTCTTTCTTCATCCGGTGAGAGTTGAGTACGTAACTTATGTATGTAGCACAACAAATGTGTCCCAGAACACGTTTTGCATCCTTCTCTAAACTTTGCTCATGTGGGATTTCACTCCGCTTTCTCTATTGCACCGATTGCGTGCATGAGGTGTTCTGGATTGTGTGTGATAGTACAAAACTTATTTGTAAGGAGCCGTCCTTTTTTGCGTCTCAATAAACGTGTGAAAAGTACTAACAATTTTGAGCTTATAAAACGTGATTTGTTGCCAAGGAAAATAATCTTTCTTTCAGCCCCGCTGGCAGGGCTCAGAGAGCCCGATTCAGTAGCAGCATACAAGTGAGATAAGTCTGTGTGTAAAAGAAAACGTATTCCTCTTGATGTTATTTAGGGCGCGTCTACTCCTGTTACTTATTCGCCACGGACATGGCTACCAATATAGCTGACAAATATTTGCTCCAGTTGTAAAATTGTAAGTGAAGCTGCACGCGAAGTTCTGGGGTGCACACAGAAGACACGCACGCACGCACGCACGCACGCGTGCATGCTCGCAGGAGCGAGAGAGACGTCATTCAAATAACAAAGAGACCAATGTTAGGCTGAAAGACGCAGTGCGCAGCTCAAATAATGGTGCACTTCACTCTGACATGTGACCAACCCTGTTGCTCCTGGACAATGGCTGCGAGCCCCTCATTCTTCACGGCTCAAACGCTCCTCTTCACCCTCGTCGTTCCCCTCCCTTGCTGCCTTCCTCTCTCAGTACGTGTGAAAGAGGCAAATCTGTGAATAAATTGTGCTGCAGCTGGCCTCCTCCTGCGTCCTGTTGCACCAACGTCGTGCCCTCACTCGTCTTCCCACATGTTCAAGCCGACACACACGTTCGGGTGTGTCTGGCGAAGGGTTCCCCTTCTTTTTTAGGACGCGGCAGCAAAGGATTCTGGCACACAGACATGGTCTGTTGATACTGCTTGAGCAGACTCCAATAATGTTGCAAGTCCATGGAAATGTGGGGATTGGAGCAACAAGCCTGGTGTTCTACCTTCTCCACCACCTCCCCCTTTGTGCCAGCAGAGATTATGAGACTTGCATACACGCAGAGAGAGGACAAAAAGAATTGCTGCTAGAAGAAAGCTGTGGCAATATTTCATGGAGGACGACAAAATTGCTGCAGTTGTGTTACTTTTCTCTGTATGTGTGTGTGTGTGTGTGTGTGTGTGAGAGAGAGAGAGTAGAAAAACAAGCCATTAGCTGCGCCATGGACGACTTGAGCTCTCTGGATGACTCATGTTCCTCATCCCCAGATTTTGCAGCATTCCACAGCGGTCCATGGAAGTGGTCCCACCTCGCCAGAAGCCTCTGTGGTTCTGCCCACACCCCGGAACAGGCAGATGTCGCCTGCCGTCATCGCTGTAGACGCGATGCTCGGTGCGCATCATGCAAGTAGCTGCTTCAGCCATGAAGAAACTTCGTTGAACCAAACAATAATTGCATCAAGCGCTGAAAAAAGTTTGTCAAACACAAGCACGCACTGAGATTAGCTCACGCGTGACAGAGAAAGAAATTAATAGAGATTGCTACGGGCAATTTCCTCCCCAGAGAATCATACGTTTCCTGTCTCTCCTCCAGTAGAAAGGAGCTCACAAGAGCGATCTCACCCGACACGAGGGGAACGTGGAAACTTTTCTTTATTCCAACACATTATTTCCCCGCATGCGGGAAGTGTGAAAGTTAAAGAAGTGTCCTTAATCTAATGGAAGAAGTCGACAAATGCTGCTAATCCCGCAGTCATAATGCCGGTGGGCTTTCCCTCTCACTGGCAATGTTATCAGTGTTGGGCGACCATTCTTCAGTGATTCGGGGGCCCAAATGTGGGGGAAACCTCATCAGTCTTATCCCAAGTTGTACTTGGTTGTCAGGCAACTATTTTTGAGTGATTTTGGCGGCCGAATACCATGTGGAAAGTTTGATCCGGCCCATCCGGAATTGTATGTGATGCGAAGTTTTGTGGCAACGCAGCTGTTTTAGAGTGATTTTTCAGCCAAATGTACGATGGCAGACATATAGTATTCTAGTCCAACGCTGTCCGGGCATCTTTCCGAGGCAATCCGGTGCCTGGACGGCAGGTGGCGACACCCGGACCATTCTCAGACTGAACCGGCGAGACAAACGCCTTCCGTCATCTATGGTTGTTGCCGAGGCAACGACGACTGGATATCTCTGCACACCGAAGAGGAACTTTCGACTCGGGCAGGACTGGAAAGTTTACCCCGACGGCCGCATTCATCGGGGCTGGAAAGTCATGTTGAAGCCAATTCATGTGTGACAACGAAAGTTCATGAAGTCAGACGTTGGCTTCCCTCCCCCACCCAAAAACAGTGACATGTAGGCATGACTCCAGAGTCCGCTTATCAGCTGCGTGCTATATTGTGCCATAATGATCACCAAACACGACGCAGGGGTTATTTTTCTCTGGCTTTTATCTCCGGTGGCCTCGCACGACCACAAAGGCCTAATGAGGCTTGGGAAGAAGGCTTTTCTCCCCCTAACGTTATCCACTAATGATGCATCAAATTACGTCAGAGTTGCTGGTGAAGACGTTGGCCACGTACATGCACTAGGCCTTGAAAAAAGTAACTTTGTCCCTAGAAGGAAAAACAATGGGGATTGGCAGGTGGAAAGTCTCCCACCCTCCCCAAATTGTGACCTAACTGACATATATGACTGATATGTGACCTAAAAAATGAGATTGAAACAGCTGCAGTGGGACCGCTCACACTGGTCCTGTCTGACCCAACCACCCATGTAAATCAGAGCCCCACTTGAGTGTTTCCCTCGTCCTCATGTCTGCCGGATGAAAAACCCAATTAATTTTGAGGGCCCTGAGAGGCCTCCCAAGTGCCTTGGGGAGGCCTGGCCTGGGAGGAGGAGGAGGAGGAGGAGGAGGAGGAGCATCAAGGAGCTTAATTTCGAGAATAAAAGGATTTTAGCCTCCTCAAAAGAGGGGGAAAAGGAAGATTCCAAACAAATACTGTACTGACTCTGCTGGATTAAGGCTTTCTTTTGAAGCAGCTCCCAGGAAGCAGAGACAGAGAGAAAATCTTATTCCTCACTTAAAATTCCTCCTGGAGAAACTTTGCAGGCGTGATCTGGACCGACGTTCGATCCAAGCTGCAGTTTGTTGACGTCGACTTGACTTCGTTTGCTTTCCTTAGTCAAAAATTATTGATTTCTTTCGACGAAACAAAACCCAGAGAAGTGTGAGTTGGACCAATGCACACTCGACAACCTGCAGAGTCCACTTTTCTTACCTCGAGGGCGTGCAGATTTGTTGTTTTTGCCTCACTTCGGCGCCCATGGAGGGCCACACGTACTTCTGTGCACACAGCTTGGACGCGTTCTCTCCACTGTGCGCCAAAGCGTCACCAACGAACCCCCTCCCGCCCCAAAAGGAGAGAGGAGAGAGCCCCTCGGCAGCCGATATATTCACAAACACCAAAGGGAGAGAGAGAGAGAGAGAGAGGGATGCTTTTGGAGGGCGAGAGGAGAGAGAGGACGACTCGGCCAGACAAGCCCGATGGAGACCTCGGGGATCGGACAGGACCAGGGGTGGAGTGCGGGACTCCCCTGCTACGCTTGCGCTTTAGGCCAGCACCTCTGCAGCTGTACACAGGGACAATGACGGCGATGAAGGAGTGACGGACTTTCTGGCACTTTTCAGTGTCGGTCATCCTCCAAAGCTCATCCGTCAACAACAGCTCTGGGGTGGATGATTCAGCACTTGCGACGTTTGGTCTGACCCAAACGAATGTAATTACGCAGCTATCATCCAGACCCACCGGACTGCCACGTCGGCACTCGTACTTGAACATTTCTCCTGGCTAATTGTCTGGTCGAGTCTCCTGGTGAATGGGAATGGATTGGTGGAGGGGAGAGAAAAGCGGGCAGCCCAAAAACGTGGCCTGCAAAGAAGTAGGAGGGTGAGAGTTAACGGAGATCAATGGCGACCACGGAGTTGTGCAGCAAGTGCTGGAGAGAGAGCGCAAGGGAGGAAGGAAGGATGCGATGCATTTTGGTCACTCAAACTTTCGGAGAATTTGACTTCCAGACAGGAAAAAATCACAACTGCTGATCATACAAGCAACACTTCTAACGCTTCAATGTTCAAACTGAACTCGTTGACGAGCGAGGTCAACGCTTCTTGAGCGAGCGCATTCTTTGTGATCCACCACACCGATTGCACCCCGTCCGACTTCTCACGTGCGTCCCCAGCACTGGACCCTTCCCACGTTTCCTGCTGGGACCTACGGAAATGTTGGATTGCGAAGGGGGAGGAAAAGCTATTTAATGCTTTGTGTCTATTCTCTTCTGCTACACGCATAAATTCCCCCCTCCCCCCACTTTTTTGCACACACACGCGCGCGCACAGCTCATAAATGGCGGGAAAACGCACAAAGGGACAGCATCAGTGCTTGGTCCTTTGTCCTTTTTTGGCATACCACAGTGTGAGTCGAAAAAAGGTCGACTCACTTGTTCTCGGGCTAGAATGATTGGCGAACAAATAGAGCTGATAGTAACGAGATTAAGAATAGGTGGCTCTGACTGGTCAGTGCAGGCTACGAGAATAAAAAAAAGGTTTGTTTCTCCCCCTCTTTTAAAGTAAAGACCCATCTCGAACTAAAGCTTTGATAATTGTAATATACATTGCTTAGCTGAAATGATATCTGGTGTCCAATCTATGATCCGGTGGTTGCGCAGCATCAGAAGTGCTTGGATGGGTTTGGAGCCAACAAAGTTGGCCATTTCAAGACATTTATTACATGACGTTGGTTTTGCACTGAAATCAGGCTACTACGAGGCAGATGTCCTGCTACGTTCTCGTACCTCAATCAGCCCATCATGCGTGCCTCTCCACTTTCTTCGGAAAAATTGAAACAGGTTGAGGGCTCGCTCATTGTGAAACCGACGGAGTATAAAGGTTGCAGATAAAACTGCTGTATCACTTAAGGTGGTCTTCTACGAAGCTGCCGCGCTCCAAGTGCCTGAAAGAGAATTCGCTTCACAAGCATGCAAATTCGTATCCTTGATCCTTCTTGCTGACCCCGGTCAGCTTCAGCACGGACTTGACGACGAAAGCTCGACGATAGTCGAACCTCCAACATGGACTGTAGCAAGTGGGGGATGGGGGCGACGGTGACAATGGTCGTGGGGGTGGGAGACGTCCTTCTAATCTGTGTAATTAGTCACCAGTCGCTGAATTCTTGCAAGTTTGTAACTTTCTCGTTCAAGTCTGCACGCACGGGACAGCCAACAGCAGCAGCAAGGAGTTGAGCAACGACGCATTCACCTCTCGTTGTGGAAGTACGTACGTGGTGCAGAACGCGTCCAGTACGTGGTTGCTCGTAATTGCTCTAATTTGCAAGCAGGTCCTCTTGCTGTCCTTTACGTCCCGGCCTTGCTGTCTCAGTACTCTTGCCGCTGCCTGGCAAGGTCTAGAAAATGTTCGCACACAAAAAAGTACACAAGTTTGGCCTTCTTGCAGTGCTAAAAGCCAAAAAAACAAAAAAAAAACTTCCTTTGTCAACGAGGTCACAGCCAGACTGGTCAAGAACATAAGCACAACAGCAGAGAACCTTGACAAGGCCAACATTACGGGCCCTGAGGAAAATGCAAAGTAACATGAAAAAAGGGCCGATGACAGAGAATGTTAAATCTTCAGACACCTAAAAAGAAAAAGAGACGTAATCATCAATCACGAGATGTCGCACGTTCTAAATGCGATTTTAACCGTTCAAATTTGTGAAGGGATCATCCATAATCTATTTTTTAGGATGTCACGTGCATAAATTGATCTAACTTGATGCGCACTTCTTAACCTTCGGCACCTCTAAAAAACCCTCTGCTGTATAAAAATACCTTACAAATGCCTAAACTGGGACGATTCTAATCTAATCTGACAATAAGATCCGTGACGATTGGAGTAGGAGACTTCTTGAAATCGTTTGGTAGCTTTGGGATGATGCGTTTGGCATGTTTGGCAGCCCCGAAGGACGTCACTCTGGCATCTTCTGCTTGGCAGTTGAAGCGTCGAGGAAGGGGTGTTCGAAGGACAACCGTGTCAGTGTGTAGGGAGAGAAAGATGGAGATTTGGTAGCTTTGGCATTTCGCGGTTTCTCACTGAAGAACCTTCCTTCGTGGACAAAACTTGGCAACTCGAGCTCCTTTTTTTAAAGAAGTTCTTCTGAAGCTCGATGACTGTTGCTGCTACAGAGGTGGTGAGGCGGAAATCCGATGATGGAGAAGGACTCGGCTAGACGGTGACTTTCCAAAGTGCCAAAAACGTTGAGCGTCCTCCAGTCTTACGGAGAGTGTTAATACAGCGTAGAAAGAATCACAGCCAGTAAAAATAAGCGCAGTTGCAAACATCTCGCTCTTTCTCCAGAATCTTCTTCCCAGAGAGAGGAGGGGGAGGGGGAAATTTACCCCCTTGAGATCGAGAGATGGGACTTGCCCAATTTTCAATAAATAATCCGGTTCGTTTGTGGCTCATACCCTTGAAAGACGAGAGAGATTTCAGTTTGTCTTTTGTGTCAGAGGTTTTTAGAGGGATTTCAAGGTTGGAAAGTGTGTTCTTGCAATCTGAGATTCCGTCAGCTTATAGTGTCTTCTAGGGTGTAATTTGGGTCTTCTTCTTGAGCAGATGCAGCGGTAAAGAACGATGGCTTCTTCGGAGGCAAACGTGTTCTTCTTCAACAGCGGTCCGGGGGTGTTATGATGGGGGTGCAAAGTGGGCAGGTCGGGGTTCAGGAAAGTTGGAGTGGAGAAGGAAGTTGGTAAAATCCTCGCAGACAAACCCCTGACACATTAAAAGACCAAACACTCTCCAGGCTTCTGCAGATCTTGTGGAAGCTTTTTATGCATAGCTGGGAGCAGCTATGATCGAATAACTTCTCTCGTTTTTGGTTGCTTTTTAGCCATTTTTTGTATATTTTTTTTTTTTTTCAAAAATGAAGTGGTGGAGGGGAAACACATTTCGTAGAGTTGTTTTCTTCTTCATCCAGTGAATTAAAGTGACTTTTTTTTTTTGCTTGTTCTTCGTAGTTTCGGGTTTGTTTGGTCCAAATTTGAGAGTAATGTTCTGAGAGCGAACATTTCTTCAAAAAATTTCAAAGGGTCCTGAGCAGACATCTTCAGGCTCACTCCTCGAGCCGTTCATATATACAACACTTATTATCGATTATGAAGAGGGGCAGTAGCGGTCAAAGCTTATTTAGCGCGCCGCCCTGTAGCTGTCGAGCTCCTTGTCGAGCTCTTCTGCGGAAGGCGCGGGTTCCTTCTTGCCACCGCGGCCGCCGCGACCTCGGCGGCCAGCGCCGCCGCCGGTGCCGCGGCCGCGACCGCCAGTTCCGCGTTTTGGCTTCTCCACGCGGCCACCGCCACCACTTCTTCGGGTGACCCTGTTCAAGGCGCCGCCTCCGCCTCCACGGCGGGGCGACGTGGCCGCAACGGCCGTGAGCTCAGACGTGGCCAACTGGATATTCATGGCGCGGCCGTCCAGAGGGACTCCGTTGTACTGCTTCATGGCTGGAACCAAAATTAACTCGTGCAAGTCTTATACGTTTCAATGGCCTGTGCGGTGGATCTCACCTTTGAGGGCGTCAGCTTTGCGGTTGAAGACGACGTCGGCGGTGCCCAGGCTGCGACCACTTCGGTCATAGTGGACGGCGGCGGTCTTTAGGTGACCGAATTCGGAGAAGAGTTCCTAAATTGGAAAATGCAGACAACAGTTAAAACGTTAAACTGCAATATGCTTCAGCATCAATGATGATGGATCCAGTTGTCTCCTCCAAAGTGCTGGTATTTAAGCAGGAAATCTTCAGAGATCAAATAGGGTGAAACACCGAAGCAATGGGACTCGGGGAGACCAACAGTTTCCGATCAGACCGGACATTCAAAGTACTGACGTAGTCCTTAGTTCTCACCTGGATGTCGGAGTCGGAGACGCCAAAGTCGAGATTAGAGACGACAAGCTTAGCTGGCCCACTTGTGGTGAGGACTGCGGACCTCTTGGGACCATCGTAGAGATCATGGGTCCACGCCTTGTCGACGTTGCCGCGCGAGTACTGGCGGCCCGGGCCACCGCGCCCACCTCGGCCGCCACCTCGGCCGCCTCCACGAGAAATTCCCTGACCGCCTCTGGTCGCGCCACGGCCGCCACCTCGGCCGCCGCCTCGACCACCGCCTCGGCCACCGCCTCGGCCACCGCCTCGGCCACGACCGCGAGAGGCGCGGTTCTTCTTAATGATGTCGTCAAGACTCATATCAATCTTCTCGGTCATGATGATGCTGAAGGAGGAAACCTTAACGTAGTCACAACTTGTCTTCGACGAGGTCAAATGTGAATATTTTTCAACCCAAGCAAACCGTAGTCCAGTTTGGGTTTGCGCCAAAAATAAGTTTTGCCAGTCACTACTGATCCACATTGAATAGCACGAAACGTTTCGTCTCAGCCGACGCAGCAACCTCGCCCGGATTTGCCTCAGCTTCCCGCAACCGGCAAGTTTGTACCGAATCGGACCGAGACTATTCAGAACTATTTAGATTTGAAGCATAGTAAAGTCGACCCCCCCCCCTTCCCCTCACGTATGAGCCAGGGATTCGAAGATATGACTGACTCCATTGCTCTTCCCCCACGGATGGATCAAAGCGACAAAGGCTGTTTGTACCACAAAAACTGCTACTGGGCGGCCCCAAAAACTTATCAGGGGATTCGCACCTTTCCAGTCCACAAACGCAAACACTAAAATGCACCACTGAAAATTCGGGAGAGCCCGGGATGTCTAGGTGGGCTTGATGATGATCCGGGCCGTCCCACTCAAAGTCTCGAGTCGTGAAAGAAAGGAGATTCGCGGGCCAGAAATTTAGGGGCCCGATCTACCTATGTCGTACCTATTTCAATCGAACGTGCGGTCCACGTGTCGGGGTGTGATTGGAGAGGGACCTGATCAGTTTGGCTGGGGGTTCACTGAGATCCGGAGACCGACAAATAAAAATCCGGAGTCGTGAAGCGGCAAAGAACGATGGCGCTCGACTGCAGGGCGGCGAGTGAGCAATTCCACAATCAGCGCAGCTTGCGCTTTCCTTGTGACCAGCAAGTTTCCACCAGAAACTACATAGAGCAATTTCATTTTTATAGCCAGCCGTCGATCCTGGCCTTGGTCGCCTCTTACACACCCTGGTCTGGTCATCTTGCACTTTTTCATCAACTCTGCCAGTCATTTTTGGTATTTGGGCATTACAGTCACAGCTTTGGCATTGGAGTCTTCTGGTCACTTCTGGCCACCCAAGCTTTTCTCCCGACAGACGCTACCTGAACGTGGGGGAAAAAGGAAAGAGCTGCCAAGAATTGCGGACAAAATGAGTTTACGCCAACTGCGACAACACATATCTAGATGCCGTGCAAATAGGTAGGGCTCGATTGTAGATGTTTACTTCATTCTGATATGGTATAATCATACCACCACTAATCTAACCTTAGAAGAGATTTGCCGAGATAAACGCACCTGAAGTGACATTACACAGATGTACGTTGTAGCAGGGCGCACCTGTCCACTTTTCTGCTCTAAAAAAGCTTTCCCTTCCGTTCGGCGTTTGCCTTCGTCCGTTCCAAATTGCCATTCCGGCCCGAACTAAAATAATCCGTGACAAAAGTGCTCCTCTCTTTAGAATATGTGTTTTTCTTTTTACACTATGATTTTCCCCATAGAAATTTCACATTACTCGTCAGCCTGGAGCTAGTCTCAACATGAATTCACTGGAAAAACCTTGCACAACTATGTTGAGTGCGATGTGACTGAAAAGTGGCGCCCGAGGTCTAAAAATGAGCCATTAGCAGCAAATGCGCAGATTTTCAACTTTAGCAAAAGTGATAAAAAGATTCTTGTTGTCACTCATTCTCCCTTTGTGTCACCCATTCTTGATTAGGAGAAGCCGATTGTAGAAGGAAATTTCATATTTCATTACTAAAGAACGGAGGAACGAACGGAAAAGTTTCAGTTCAGTTCAAAAGATTTTTCGTTCGTCCCTTCCAGCAAAACGGAACTTGGTTCATTTTTGAACAAAAAACACCGAGACGTCAAACTACCAAGGATGTGAGTAAGGGTGTTGTATTTGGTTGCAATATTGAGAAAGAGACATACAAGAAAGGTCAAGAAGGCCTGTCAAATTAAAGCAAGAAACTCTCATCAAACAACGAATAGCATGGTATTGTTTCACTCTATTTTCCTCATTTTCCTGGCCGATTTGACCCGTCCTCGGGCAGAACTTGAAAAATATGGCTATGATAAATATAGTTAACATAAAAAACTACGTTCATCACTGCTCACTGTTGCAGGAAATAAAGCACCAGACTGGAAATGCCTTCTGAAGAAGTTTTCCCGGTGTACAACATCGAATCCATTCTGGCAATTCTGTGGGCTTTGGGCGGTATCTCTTGGGCTGGATCGGCCGGCCGTGTTGGATGTGCCTGTGGTGAGCAGAGACTTGTTTAAAAGAAGCTCATTTGGAACGTGGATTCCTGCTCGAGACTCGAGTCGCTGAAGGACCTTAGACACGCCTAGCAGAAATAGAAGGAAAAGACACAACTGGTGATGGATTCAAGCCTAGAAAGAGCACAACCAAGCCAAGGCCAAGCTTTCGGGCACGCACGAAGAGCACGGCTTCGAAGGGTCCTGCAGGGTGCCCAAGTGCGTCGGGGTGCGTAATAAGATTTTGAAAATGCTTCGACTGGGCAAGTGTGAGTCCACGCCGCAGCTTGGCCTCAGGCTTGGCCTAATAGTGCAGCCCGGCCCAAGGTGAAAATGGTCGTACTAAGCTTGGCTTGGCTTCAGCTGGGATCCATCACTGGACACAACACTCGTTTTCTGACTCTTCTTCATCCATCTTGTGTTCGCGATGTCTTCGGCGGCTCCGTTCGATCTCGGGCCCGCCAACCCGCGGGTCTCGCCACTCATCAGACTCAGCAGGTGGACCTTACTCGTCACAGGAGTCGTCTGGGGTGCTCACAGGTTAAGAAACTAGCGAAAATGTAGATATTTATAACATAAATCAGAACACCGTTTGAAGGATATTTTCATTTGAAACGCCACTGCTGAGTCCCAACTGCATATGACACTTGCTGAAGTCCGAGATTTAGGAGTCTTGCACAACCCTTTGTATTGCTCAAGGTCACGAGAACACCAGGAAACTCTCGAGAGACGTAGAAACTTGAAGGTCCTCCAACCGAGGTTTTCTTCCATCTTGTCAAAGTATCCTGTGCTGGGATTGGGACCCGATCCGAAGTGACCGGGAAGATTTCTCAGCTCCAGTACTTGGAAATGTCCGCACCATGGCGACCATTCAGCTCCTTAGCTCCGTGGTCTTTTGGCCAGGTTCTTTACTTTGTCTTCTCTCCCAGGTACAACAAGAATAGGGCGGCAGAAGAAGAGGTTCGCGACTACAACAATCGCATGCAGCCCGTGTGGGACGCCGAGAAGGCGATGAAGGCCGCGAAGGCAAACCGGAAGGAGCTCTTGTACTTGGCCAAGGAGACGGGGACGCCGGTAAAGAACTATTACTCGAATTTCACGTACTTACGTATGCATATTGCGCGTTGCTCATGGCTGCTTATCCTTCTTCACTTTAGGTTCCCCCCAACTTCTAAGGGTCTCCGTGTCATCCCTGCCGTAGTCCGGAGCGTTCAGTAGTCGATCAGAATGTTATCCAGTAAATAAAAGTCATTGCTCTTTATATGACTATGTACGTATCTCTAAGTGACTTGTAGGCAACGACTTATAAGTGATGAAGACTATTATCATACAACGGTTGTTGAGGATGCTCATGTGTATGTTAAATGCGCAGTTTTACGTCGTCACTCTTAAATTGTGCATTCGCGGCAATCATGTCATCCTCCGGTGCGGGATTAGAGTCTTCTTTTATTGTGACTTCTGTTTTGGTAACCTCTCCAGGACAGGTCAAGTCGCAGATGTCATTGGCACGGAGATTGGACTCAACCTTGACCTTGCCATCACCATCATCGGGGCATGGCACATTGGTCGCCGTCAGACAGTTGTCAAGGCCGCTCTGGTCTGTTTTTATGGGTGCTTTGGTCTCTTGAATGGTTTCTTTCACTTTGTCAACATCGTCGACATTTTGAGTTCCTTTCGCGTCACTTAGAGCAGAGTCTTCCAAGTGGTCACGGTCAGATTCAGCTCTCCTCTTCTTCGCCTTCCTCTGCCTCTTCCATTCGTCGTCCACGTGATCGGCGAGGCGCTTGGCATCGGCTGCGGCTTTAGCATCTTGCGTCCACTCGATGTAGTCTGAGGGAGACTCAAGCTTCGAGGCTAGCCGGATTGGGTCTCCCGCCGGATTGTAATCTGGGATGTTACCCAGCTCGAGCTCTTTCAACAGCCTCTCCATGACCTCATCCACGAAGGCGTGGATCACGAGGTCAGCCCTGAACATGCAAAAAAAGCTCTGGTCAAGAAATACTTGACAAAGCAAGAATGTCACTCACTTTTTGTCATGTTTTGTAGGTTGAAGGTTGACGATGGCTACCTTCGCACCCTCAGCGTCGTACCGCTTGGCGGCCAGTGGGAGGTTTCCCGCAGGGACGATCTGCAGGGTCGACCCAAACACCACGTTCACCTTGGCAAGCGCTGAGTGAGCGTCACTAAGGTCTGAAATTGAAATGAACTGATGTGAAAGGCAGAAGCATGAAGCAGAGAAACGTGATCGTTTTCACCGAGATCTGTGTCAGGAAGTTCGTCTTCCCAGTCAAGGACGAGATCGGCCAAGCGCCCGCGGCATGGCCGCCCGTTTGGCCTCCGTGTTGCAGGACACGGGCGTGAACTGATCTGGAATTATGCTGACATTGGTTCAGTGACATCAACCAGACGCTATTCTCGTTCATCACCTTCTGGCCGACGGTTTCGGAGGCGTGGGCCCGAACGAATTGTCTTTTGCACACGTTGCAGCGGTCGGCGAACATATTGCCGTGCAATTCGGCTAAGCAAGCCCGGGGCAAGCCAGAGCGCATGTGAAGACCGTCGATATTCTGCACAGACAATTTCATGATCTTCTGAGTTATCAAATTATGGTGGATTTGAAAACGAATAGTCTAATAGATGTTTTTAGCATAAGTTTGCATGAAAACTGGCCGTTTTAAGACCGGACCATTTTTCCTCGATTTTTCTCCCCGCAAAATCATGCGTTCCCCTCAACTTTTTTTTAGATAGATTGGTGGCAAACGAGCTGGTCACAGCTGGTTACACAATTGTGAGAAGCTTTGCATAAAGAATTTGCATATTTTTGCATCTTTAAATAACGAGTCTGTCTGTCAAACTTTACCAAGAAGCATTTTGCAACAACGACGCCTCTCATTGCTCTTCTTCAAATTGTTGTTGTGAATTAAAACTTCTCATGCTCCTGTGAAACGTCACTTTTTGGGCCTTTGTTTTCACCTCAATTATTGTTTCGACCAAAAATCTTTCCTTTGACACCCGCTCCTTCCCTGCTGTAACTTAAAGGTCATACGTACAATACAAAAAAGCTTTCGAGGCTCTTCTAAGGGTCCGTTTGTACTGACACCAGTGTCACATCGGTTCAGAGAGGAGAGCCGATGTACGTCTGTTGCACAATTGTACGAGTGGGCATGGGCAGTCAGAACTTTCGTCAGGTATGTATGGCAAAAGTGCTCCCATTGTGCAAGCAGGCCTTAAGCGGATCCTATGAACAGTCCTAATGATACTGCTCGGAGTTGCATGAAGATTTGCGTAACGTTATTTCCCATGAAATCTGCTGATGCTTTCCTGGCTTACGACGAAAGCCACTTTGCCGTCGTCCACGAGCTTGGCCATGGCGCGGTGAGCTCTGGTAGGAACGGCCTCGTCCCAGGAGATCCCCCTGGGCGGCGAGCGGCCTCTCCTCTCTAGCGTCCAGACGCCGCGGGGCCCGCGGAAGTCGGGCAGCCCAGCCGCCGTGCTGATGCCGGCGCCAGTGTGAAAGACGACGCGCCCTGAAGCGGACCGAATCCATCCGGCCAGCGTCCGAACCTTGGACTCGACCTCCTGCGGTGAGTCGAACTTCTCCGGGAGCCCTAGCTTTCCCTTGTTGTCGTAGGCCGAGAGGCCGGAGGCATAATTGTTGGACATGACCTCAAACAACAATTTGCAACAATCAACTGAAAAGTAGTAATGAGTGCAAGCCAAGCCGAGCTTGGTGACTTTTAACAGTCGATCTGGCTTGACATTTGTTCAGTAACGACATTCGCAAAATAAATCAGTTTATTACCCTGGAGGCCTCTAATGACTCCTCTTAAACGAGGGCGAGATGCTAATTTGCTTTCTTCGGCTGCTCGGGCTTGAGTTGCTTTTTACAGCCTTAGGCCCATCACTACTGGACTGAGAAGACTCCAGCAGGTATTGGCTTGTGACCAGCTATTTTAATTGTGATGACGACCAAAACTTGAGCTCGAACTCTGCGAGGACCCTAACAAGTGCAACCTCTTTGTCACGGACCGACAACAATTGGTCACAGCCGGGGATGAAACGACAACAAACACCAGCGAGAGTGCAGAGAACGTTTAACTTCAAGTTCTAGAGGCAGACGCTGATGGACACGACGATGTCGTCCGACGTCGCGTTAGAGAGCAAAGACAAGGATCGGGACGGCGAGAACAAGCCGGAGAAGGACAGCAAAAAGGACGCTGACTCCTGCTATAGATACGACGAGAACAACGTTCTCATCTACACGGACCCAAGCTCCAAAAAGGTGATGAGAGAACACGGTGTAGTACGACTCCTCCAAGTCCATGCAGACCGTCAGCAACCCGAGGCTGCTGTTGGTGCTCAAGTTGTTGGAACCTTGAGCAGCAACGGCGGCCAAAAATACCCAGCTGCCGTACCACACGACATATATAATTCAAGTTTCGAGCTAGTGCACGTACAGCATAAATTAAATAAACAGTTTGACTTGAGCGAAATTATTGCTGTACTTTCGATTTTTTCTAGTGCCAAATGGAAATATTTTTTGACCATCTTAGCTAAACTCACTATGCGTTCTGAACAATCAGACAAGTCAAACAACCTCAGTCAAAATGAAAAAAATATAGTGCAACAATGTGACCAGGCAATATCTATAGTTAATATAGAATATTTCACATTGCATGATGAAAATTATCGATAAAAAAGTTACACGAGGCCCTTCATGTACTGACGTCATGATACCTCATACGCAGAAATATCTTCTGCTATCCCCAAGGTACTTTTGTAGTGCTTTTGCTGTAGTCAATATGTAACACTGTTTTAAATGCCCCCTTCTGGCCGTAAATATTATGTACATAAATGCGTTCAAAAGTCCCTCAACATGAAGTGTGCAGCAAGCAACTCTTATCGTGCACCAATAATATCAGCAGGAGCAGTCAAGTCACTGTCCTATTTTCAAAAAAATCGCAGCAAAAAGACACGAAAGAAGTTAACTTTTCTGTTTCTGCTAGGAATATGTGCTGAACTCTAAGGGCAGTGATTGGATCCCCCGGGAAGAGGCGGCCGCCGAGGCCCAAAAGGACTATGAGTTTGACGGGCAAACCTACAAGTACACGGTGAAGTACAGACACAATCTAAGTGGACAAAGTACCGCAACATTTTCAATGTTTCTGCAGGATTCTGAGGGCAACTCTTTCAAGTGGGACGTGGATGCCAAGGAGTGGAAAAGGACGGAAGAAAACGAAAAGAGTGCGAAAAGCAGCAGCGACGAAAGCGAGATCGACGACACGATGACCGAGGAGGAGAGGAAGAAGAGGCAGTACAGGAAGAGGAAGGCTCATCCCGATTGGGGGCGGCACCAGGTAAGCAGTGATTGCACGCTTGTCCGCGACGGTTTATTGCATGTATGTTTGTAGGCCAACTACAGTACTGACCCGACCACCGGCGCTCAGTTGTATCGCGACCCCTCCGACGGGATGACTTACGAGTGGGACTCGGCCAAGAACGCGTGGTTCCCCAGGATCGACGAGGACTTCATGGCCCAGTACCAGATGAACTACGGATTCACCCCTGATGGTGAGTGAAATCCCTCAGCAATACGTGACACAACGTATCTTGACCAAATCGTTCACTTTCAGGCAGGGCTGAGCCGACCAGACCTGAGGAGCCCAAGAAGGAAGAACCGAATACGGAGTCCAAAGACAAGTCCAAGAACTCCAAAGACAGTAAACCCAAGTGGTTCGAGGAGGACGAGGTTAAGTCCACCAAGGTCTACGTCTCCAACTTGCCTGATTCAATCAACGAGTCCTCGTTGGTGGAATTCATGTCGAAGTGCGGAATGCTGGATGTCGACGTGCGGGCCAAGAGTAGGCCCAAGGTCAAGATCTACAGGGACGAGGAAGGCAGACCCAAGGGGGATGCACTCGCCACCTACGTCAAGGTGGAGTCTGTTCAGCTGGCGCTGCAGATCCTTGATGGTGCTATGTTGGATGGAAAGTGAGTATGAGGCGAGGCGTTTGTGATTCGACGAGCGAATTTGGTTGTAATCTAATCATTTATGTTCTCCAGGGAGATCCGCGTGGAGCGCGCCAAGTTCACGATGCGCGGCGACCGCTATGATCCCTCTCTAAAGCCCAAGAAACTCCGCAAGAAGGAACTTGAAATGCTAAAAAAGAAGCGGGAAAAGATGTTCGTGTGGGAGCCGGACAAGCTCCGCGGAGAACGCTCTAAACGCGATAAGGTCATCGTCGTGAAGAACCTCTTCAACCCCAAAGACTTTGACAAAGCCAATGCCGAGCTCATTCTGGAGTATTCAAGCCGCCTACGCAACCAATGTTCCCGGCTAGTTGGCAATGCTGTGCGCCGGGTCGTCGTCTACGACAAGCATCCTGAGGGTGTGGCGCAGGTATTCTTCAACTCCCCGGCCGAGGCCGACCAAGCCGTGGCCGCCATGGACGGCAGGATTTTCCATGGGTCGTCCAGGGTCATGAAGGTCGAGACCTGGGACGGAAAGACGAAGTACAGGGTGGAGGAGACCGAGGAGGAGGAGAAGGAAAGACTGGCTAATTGGGACAAGTTCCTGGAAGGTGACGAAGGAGACTCTGAGAAAAGTCAGGGACAGAAAACAGCCAGTGATAATGAGCAAGTCAGTGCAAGTGACAAGACAAAGGACAGCTCGGAGTAAAGACTAGATCTCTTCATGTTCATGATGAACTATTGTCGTATTATTGGTACTGGACCAATCAAGGCGAAGCTTGGGGTCACAATACAATTCGTACTGTACTGTCTGCAGAGTCCGTCTTTGGAATATGTTACCTTTTTGTGTTTCACACATAACGTTAAGTGCCAGTTCATACGAAACAGCATACAAAGCACAAATGCCCCCAATGTATTGCTTGCATAACTATCTGGAGTTTCTAACAGTAGGTGGAAGCGACAAGCAAGATTAGTTCTTTTCCTGGGGTTTTCTTTTGGGGGCATATTGTGCCTGCAAGACAGTACGACCCTAAAAGTACGATACGACACCAATATCGTATGTTTCAAAAATACACCGTTGGAGTTGATGAGAGAAGCAGAACCCTTGTCATAAATCGGTTGTTTTTCTTTCCAGCAGTCTCTTCCGTCTGCTTGTGTTCCATGTTCCCATGAGCCTTTGGCGTCCCTCGTTGGGAATCAGCCTCGTCTTCCTACTCTCGTACTCCGTGATCACGCCTTTTCTGGGAAGGAACGACAAGTCCAGCATGTCTGGAGAAAAAAAGTCCAACTACGTCTTCAAGCTGGAGGAGGTAGAGCCGAACAAGACCTTTAAGTTCACGCTGAATGAAGTCTCTTCTGGATGGCAGGTACAAAAATGGTTGCCGCATTTGAAAGCACAATAAAGTCTCGATTTTATAAATATAGGTATATGCAAGTCACTATTTTGTCACATTTTGCTGCAGAAGGACAATGTGATAAAATCGGGACTGCGAAGTAAGAAGTACACATTTTCTTTTTCGTAAGCAGTCAAGGCTTAGAAAGCCTAAAAAGCAAGTATAACCTTCGTAGGTCACTTACGCGGATTTTCTAAAGCGTCTGGTGGAGAAGGACGACGACTTGGCGTCCTCGTTCATCGACGTCCTGCGCCACAAGACGTCTTTCGACGCCTACTTCTTCGAGACGCCGGGAGTCACGGCCGAGTCGGCAGAGCGGCAGCCCTTCGAGTTCGTACTTAAGGACGCTTCAGATAACCTCAGGGCAAGTATTGCAGAAATACATGGTAAAGGTGCTTTATCGTAATGTGAAGTCATTTGCGTGCTTTACTCTTCTTAGAACGTTGTGGCAGAGGAAGATGCATTCGCCGAGTACTTCAGCACCAACTGCGCCGTCGCTGCCTTCGCCAACCTCGGGGGGGACGCTACCCTGGTGGCACCATGCCCAACAGGCCCATCAGATCACTATGCTCATCTGGCAACGTTTGTCAGAAAGGGCGGGGATGACCAGGCATGGATTGTATAGACTGTGTGATAACGGACTACCCAAGATTCTGTTATTCTTGCTCAGGTTCGCGCATTCGTCAATGAGGTGGCTTCCCAAATGCAGGCAAGACTGCGGCGTGACCTCCGACGCCCAACGTGGCTGTCGACCAACGGCCTTGGTGTCTACTGGCTCCATATGAGGTTGGACTCCCGGCCCAAGTACTACACGTACAGGCCCTATACAGAATTTGTCAACGAGTGATTTGATCTCCACCGGGGTCAACTGAACAGTGCTGCAAATAAAGCACTTCCTTTGTCAATGTAACTGGAATGCACTTTTGCATAGCAGTGATGGTGTCCGTAGCACACCAATATTTTCGGTATGTTTTTTCACTGGTTTCGTGATAGAACTGTTGCAATTTTATAGAGGGTGAGGGGTTGTCATCATTGAAGTACCGTTTTTCTTTTTTTAAATGTTTGTTCTACCGTGTTCTTATTCTTGTGGTACCCATAATGCCAGTATAACGGCTGCAAGTTGCAGATACTGTTTGCAATCGCATAAGTACTACAGCGTATTCCCGGATGATGTTATACTTCTTTTCCAGCAATTTACGTACAGTTATGTGCACATGAACGTTAAGCAAAAATGTTAGAATTGCACAGTCGTAAGTGGAACACTGTATTCTTACATTATGTATTAAGGCACAGTAATAAATAGGGATTAGGCAACACTTGATAGCTTCTCTCTCTCACATGCACTCACGCACACGCATGCACGCCCGCGCACACACTCTAGGTATGGCAAATGGAGAGCCAGTAATAACAAGTCTCTCATGCACAAGAGTCTCTTTCTCAAGTCTGTTTTCATCATGCGCATTTTGGGTCCTTCAGTAGAGTACCCCCATTTCCGCAGTCCGTCTGAACGTCACGTTCGGGTTCGTCTCCGACTGCTTCTGGCCGAACGCCGTCATGATTACGGCCTCCTCGTTCGTCTCCATCGACGTGTACAGCAGGTCAGAGGTGCTGCTGCCGCAATGTCCTGAAAAAAGAAATAGTTTACTGTAACTTGTTGTTAAGAACAAAGCTACACTTTATTGTGCATATGCAAGCGGAAGCAAAGAAGGCGGGACAGCAGTGATGGCGAGCGGAAAAGGAAGAACAAGAAATGTGACGTCTGATGACTACTCCTCACATGTGAAATGAGATGGCAATGATATGAGTAAATGTATGAGTCAAGCTACTACAGCTTACTAATATCTTCCGAAAGCCGCCGCGCATCTCTCGCACGAGTTCTGCGGCTGTGACCACTTCCGGTCGTGCAGGCTGCGCCGTGAGGATCTTGTCGACGGCGCGCCGAATGCGCCGCTGCGCAGGAGATCGCGCAGCTCTCTCAGGTCCTGGCGACTGGCGCGCAGCTCATTGGCGGCGTGCAGGTCGTGCAGAGATGAGTGCAAGAAGTTAGGCGGGGGTTCTCCGCGCCATTCGCCGTTGAAATGGTATCTGCTTGCGTGCCCCGGAGACGACCGCGACCGCGGCTGCTGGGGCGCACGGAATAGCGACTGCTGGTGGGACGGGGACAAGAAGTGGCGGTGGTTGGGCATGGTGCTGCCCACCATGTTGTCCATGGAGTCGTGACTAGTGGACTGATGGTGATGGTGACGATGACTAGACCGGCCGCGATGATGAGCGGGTACCGGTGGCGGCGGTGGCTGAATCAGTGGATACGCTGGAAGACAAGCGGCTCTCGGTTGATAGGAAATTTCTTCTACTTACTATAACAGTCAAGTGAAGCAAATAGTAGCGAAATGGAGCATGCAAACTTCTCGAATTGAGGGTGCGCTTTACACGAGCAGGTCTGATACGAAATGCAGGGGAAAATACTCAACACTTTCGACTACTGTCAGTAATGGGTATGCAGGAAATATTCAGGCAAGAGGAATGAGCAAGACCTATGAGGTGCATGCCATATAATAGACCCAAGCGTGCACTTTGACTTTGACGTCTTATAAACTAGACATGTTTTACCATGATGCTTCTTCGGCGCTGATGGCGGAGGTGGCGGTGGCGGCGTGTCCAGTCTCTCTCTGCCTCGGCCGCCGCCGAAATCCTTTTGAAAGAACTTCCCCTGTGTCGGCTTGACCGGAAAGAAGCTGGGCGACGGCGTCCCGCCGCCGCTGCCGGTCGACTGCGTGCTGCTGCTGCCCGTGTACACGACGTCGCCGCCCACAGCATGGTCACCCACAGCCATTCGGCGGTCCTCGGTGTAGAGGCCTTCGCGCCCCATGGCGGATAGCTGTCGGCCCTTGGGCATGAACATGACAACGAAGGTGATGGCAGCAGCAGCGACGAGGCCGCTGGCGAGGCAGACATCGCTGTATTCCTCGGGCGAGAGAAGGCCGCCCACCACCCATAAGGCGAATATGCAAACCCCGAAAACCATGGTAAGGCCGATGTAAGACGCCTCGCGGTAGTTTTCTCGGACGCCGCGCGATTTGAACGCCAGCGCCGCCACCGCCAGCACGAGGAAGAGCACGTATAGCAGCGCCAGCACCTGCTGGCGGAAGGAGACGGCGCAGCGAACTCCACCAGGAGCAACGGCTGCAGGCGTCGAGATCAGCCACTGCACGCCAATCACCAGCTGGATGAGCACGGCGAAGCTGAAGAGCAGCACCTGGTACGTGGCTGGTAAGTAGACGCCACCGTTCAGAGACACTAGGAACACCAGTTTGACAAGGAGGGTGGCATACACTACAGTGTACGATAGTCCTATGCCTATACGCGCCGCGGCGCACGACGCCGGAGTCGGCTTTAGCGCCAGCACGACGGTGACAGCGCAGCACAGCAGCAGTCCCACCATCAGCATCTGCCCCAGGAACAAGTGCCTCCTTGATGGGTGGCTCGATGCAGCCAGCGCCTTCGAGACCAGGAAGACTTCGAAGACCAAGAGGACTCCCATTAGGGTCGTGGATGCTACCAGCACCGGGACCACCCAGATTTCGGCTCTAAGGACCTCCAATAACTTGGACGACGACTTCTTTACCTCCTTCTTTCTGTTGGCCGTTTCGCACTCGAGCAGTCCCATCCCTGCGCAAGGATCAGAGATGTTTAACTTTTTGCCCTTGTTGACTAAGACTCTCGGCTTGATCACAACTGCCTTGTCTGTAGAGTTGCTGCCGTTGTTCTTGGACACCGGGCGCTTGGCCAACTTCTTCACCAGCACTGGGATCTTGACCTTGTTAGTGCCGGGCACAACCGTGGGTCCGCCCAGGGAGGGCAGGCTGAAATACTCCGTGTGTAGAGGTACTTTTTTCTTCTCAGCCTTGGGAGCAGTTGAATCATTAGCGGGACGCTTTCCAGAGTCCCCCGGACGGTCCTTCGCCCCCGTCTTTGAAGGGCCATCGTCCCCGTCTGAAGTGGGCACCGCTGGAAACACCTTGATCGTCTTTCTGTCGTCTGTGACGGGGACCACCATTGGGAAGGGGTTGTGCACGCCCATCTTTTTGCTCTCCCACTGGTGGTATTCATAGCTGCTGCCCCCGGGCATCCCTAACAACCTGAGTTTGCTTCTGGACTGGCTCAAATTGTGATGGTCGGCTAAAAATCTGCGCCTCTCCTCATCGTTGGCCAAAGCTTTGCGATCATCGACATCCATTCCTTTCCTGTTACTGAACTCTCGTTTGTGTTGTTCTCCTCGCTGGTGTCGCTCATCCTGCTGCTCTTGCTCACCTTGCTCCCGCCGCAGCTGCTGGCGCAGTCTCTCACGCACCATTTCTCTTTGTCTTTGCCTCTGGTCATAGATTTCACCGCTCTCTTCTATTCTGAGGTGTCTGAGATGCAGAGGAGCCTCCGAGTCAATCAGCTGCCCCCGGGGCCCTCCGGGTCCAACCGGGCGGCGAGGAAATCTGACATACGAGGGAATTTGGGGAGGCGGCGGCGGCCGCCGCCGGCGACCAGGACCATAAGTCTGCTCGAACGCCGTTGGCCGTCTCAGGACGCCGTTGGGCGGAAAGTGCAGCTGCCTCCCCCGGCCTTGCGAGTCCTCGGTCGTCTCCGCGCTTCTTATCGGGTCCACCTGGTCAGCCTTCTCCGTCAAGTCCGCCGTCTCCTCCGCCGTCTCCTCCGCCGTCTCCTCCGCCGTCTCCTCCGCCGTCTCCTCCGC
>JAAUXU010031047.1_pt1 | contig 58875 bp, 48 predicted proteins | sample 7278151 | NCBI WGS metagenome assembly JAAUXU01 (sample SAMN14350113, study PRJNA611818) | marine sediment metagenome | isolation source: surface marine sediment (1.8m) | place: French Polynesia: Moorea | collected 2018-08
GTGCACACACACGCACACACATGCTCTGGCTCTCTCACGCGCACGCTCGAACGCACACATATGCCCAGGTCTTCACACAAGTGAACGCCAGGAGAAGTTGAATAATGCCGTCTGTTGTCGGCTTTGCATTCCCCGCACAAGTGACCCGTGCAGCTAAGAGGAGAAACCTCCAACAGACGAAGAACCAAAAGTACTCACTGTACTATTTGTTGAGCCGAAATCTGCTCTTGACGGAACATTGCTGGGACCGCTGATTCGTTCAAGCCGTGATGATGAGCTGAGTCCAGAGCTGCTCTCTTCATTATCTTTGTCTTCCTGTTTTGTCTCTGCCAAGAAAGTCAATGGCGACAGAGTAGCACAAAAAGACGAAACATTTCCAATATGCGCCCTATCAAATTGCAACGAAGACAACGGAAGCAGAGGCAGAGGGAGGGAGAAAGAGAGATGAGTGAGGAGAAGGAATCCAGGTGCGAGAAACAGAGTTGCTATCCAAGATCTCCCCGAGGTGAACTTGATCCTCTGCGCCAGTAAAAACATGTGCGACATTATTCGTGGATGCAGCCTTTATTACTGCAGCTCCGGAGACGACATTTTGACGAGCCAACAAAGTAGCCGCCTCCGCTCGTAACCGGATGCACGAGGGCAAGAGATCAACATCACGCATCTGAGCGAGGAAGACGAAATCACTTCCCTCCCCCGCGTGTTGTTGCATGCATGAGGAGGAAATCATTGTGGGTGCAGTGCTGGGGTCAGCGCGCATCTTGCCCGATTCGGTCTTGTGTCGCAGTTTTCTTCGAGCATTTGTCGTTATTGATTTTCGTCGAGCGTGCGACGCGCCCACAATGGCCCACATCCATCCACATCAAGCCTCGTCGCGTTTGTTTCTCTCAATAGCGACGGCTAGAGTCAGTGCGTACGAGACGTGTGCATGAATAGGTTCCAGGGGCATTCAAAAAAGGTCAGCCTTACCTTTAAGAACAGCCTGCGTGAATAAAAAAATGTCCTTTACTCCTTCCAGTTATCTTTTGACACTTCTTTGACCTCCTCCTCCCTCCCCCCCCCCCTGCCACTCCCTCCTGACCCCTTGACTGCCTGTTGTGTTCTTGACTTCCCTCCCACCTCCTTTTGTGCGTATTGTCCACACCGAGCATTTTTATGAGTCGCGCTGTGTGCACACGCACGCCGTGCCCACGAACAGAGATCTGCGCTGTACGTCCCGCACAGCCGATATTTATGCGGTGCTGGCGGCCCGGGCCATTGCTACGTACGTCCAGTACCTAACTACAACGTGCGATGTTGTATAGCACTGTATTGTTGTTCGCAGTAGACAAAAAACAACCGGGCTGAGAGAGATTTTTCATATGTTCCCCCGCTGCTAGGGTGTCAGTGCCTGCCAGAGAGTTCACTGTATACAAGGCTGTGCAGGCGGAGAAAGGCGCTGTCTCATTAGCGGTCAGCGAATGCCCCGTCTCTGTCAATCAGCCAGCAAAGCCTGGCTCTTTTTTGTGCGCTTTGCTATTGTGAATATAATTCTTTTCGTTATGCTTCTGCGCTTTCATCCCGCGCGATGTGGCCACTTTGTACGCCGTGCGTGCACTTGCGTCGCTTCCTGCTCGTGCCATGAGTAATTCCGGCAATGTCTGTGATGTCATTTCATGCCGTGTCCATGGACGATCAACAATGATCCACAGGACGGGAAGAGGACAGAAAACTTCCTCATCGACCGAGCACTTCTTTAGTCTGACGTCTCACCCGTGTGCAGTCGGACCTGGATGTAGGAGAAGCAGCTTCCGTTCACAGACAACTGATTTCCAGTGGCTTCCACTTTGTAATAATGACTGCTAATTGATTTCCTATCGATGATTTCTGACGCCACCGCTGGTATCCGGTGGATGGCAAGACGAATAATTACTCCGCGAGACAATGAGAGCTCCTGGAGCGTGGTAAAGAAGTCTCCGCAGCTTTTTGGCCCACAGAATTGCGTCTCATGCCGACGTCGGGACTCCAACACGTCGTCTTCTCAATCTCCTCTTATAAAGCCATTAGGCGGGATGATTAACATCGCCACCTTCTCCACCTTGGTCATCAAAGCTGAGTCATTAGACACACAAACAGGAACGAACGAGCGAGCGAGGTTTGTTTGCCTCAGGTGGAGCGACGGTGCCATCGTGTGAGGCAAAAAAAGGCGTGTTCGATGCCTTCGTCCTGGCATCTTGGCAGTGACAGCTTCTCTCTTCCCCGACGTCTTCGACACCAACGAACTTCTTGTGGCACACAGTGTAATTCCTGGCCATTGAGCGATAGCCAAAAAGTACGAGAAAGAGAAAATCCACAACCGAAGAAATCTTGATTCTGACGTCCTTCCTGTACTGATTCATTACTCAGTCAGCGCCACGAACGAACTGTCTGGCAACCCCGCCTTCCCCATAGAGACATTGTTAGTGGACTCCTGAAAAGCGTTGTTGTCTTCGCTACATGAACAGAAGTACGTAGATCATCCACTCTTTTCTTGCATGCAAGATGCCGGATCCGCAATTCTGTCTTTCCCCATTCTTCTCCTCCTCCGCCTTCCTCCGAGGGCGACCGACAGAGACAAATGAACTCCGGGTCGTTATTTGACTCATTGACATCAAAATTCCCCTTGTCTCGCTCTTGCTTCCACCCCCAAATTCCCCCACTTCCATCACTTTTGCTGGTTCTCCAATAATATGGAACAATATCGCACAAAACATAGAGCGACGTAAAGACACAGCTCCGTGTATTTGCTGCTTGCTGCCATTCAGGACGCACGTTGACACAAGTGCCTACGCATTGTGTGAGTCAAAAAGAAACGAGTTCTCCCTGCCCGATGCTGCTCATTCCCGCTTGGACGTGTCTTTTTTGCCACTCGCGCTGTACGTCCATACATACGCACAGGCATTGTGTACGGACGCCTCCGTATGAAAGAGCAGAGACGAAGGACCGAGAGAGTCGTTCCTCAAATCCACTATCTCTTCCCCGATATCTGCTGCCGAAATTCCCCGAGCGATTGCCCATTATTTTCCCTCTGCTCTCTCTCGTTCTTGCCTCTGTGCGTGTGCGTGTGCAGTATTTTAATGAAGCTCCTCCACTGCTTCACCCCTTTTTCCTCCCTTCGATTGGGGAAACGAGCCGCGGTAGTAACGAAACGAGTTCAATCTTCAATGAAGAACAGAATGGGCAGTAGCTGCTCAGGCGCTGACTGGCTGCGTATGGCAGAAGCAGACAGATATCGCAAGAGAGCGAAGCGGAAATTCGGACAGATTACGCCCGCCCCGGCGCAGTTGTTAGTCATGGGGGGCGTCCACATGTGCACACTGCAGTGTGCGGACGTCTCTTGGAAATCCTGGGAAATGCGCGTCCGTCCGTCCGTCCGTCCGTCCGTCCGCTCTGTGCCGTGCACAGTGGCTGCACTGAGTCTGCACTCACTCCAGCTGAGTGCCACGGCCACGACTTTTGGCCTGCCACGGGTCGCCTGTTTGTCGGGGCCCAAAGAGCAAACGTCCCCATGCTCAACGACAGTGGCTGTCACACGGCCAGCTCCAGAGAGCGTCCGTCCACTTAAAGGTCTACCGTACTTTACGTCAAGTTCGATGGCTTTTTTCATTGTAACTTTAAAAGGTGCTAAAGCAAGTTGCACTTGTCTGCTGAAAATGCTTTTTAGTAGATGAACTCAATATACAGAGGCCAACCAGGAAGAAACGTAGTTGGTCCCGCGTGCAGTCGACGACACGACAGCGGCAGAAATAATAGCCAGCTGTCAATGCATGTTGACTTGCGAGTAATGCCAAAAACAAGCCTTCGCGCACACCTGCAAAGTGACACGGTAAAGTACGTAATTTTTGCGGCATCCTCGTTAGCCCAGGAAATTGACTGCGACACAAAATTTTACTGTACTTTGATGAAAATCAACGTGTCTTCCCGCTTGTGTGTGTGTGTGTGTGTGTGCGTACGTGTGCGTGCGCGCATGTGGGTGCGTGTGCGTCCGTGTGCGTTCTTCTCACATATATGAGGATGAGCGAGTGCGTGACCTTAGATGAGGGTCACTTTGTCATGACATGAGAAAAAGAGGCTAAGCATTTTCGCTGCGTGCTAATTTCCTCTTGCTGACTTTGCGACTTTTGGGGTCTCTCCTAACGAAGAGAGGAACTTTATGGACGATTCCTCCCCAGACAGATGCACAACAACTACAGCAGTCACACTGCGAGAATCTCCTCCAGAAGACTGTGAGGAAGTTGAATAAACGTGTATGCTCGTGCGGTCCCCGCGTGTGAGGGAGATGAATGCATGGTGGCGGACCGTAGCATTCACATGTGTCTTCACTCACACATTCTGCACTTCTCTCAAACACCTTATAACTGCTGACCTCCGTCCAGGGCCGGATGAAAGACGCGGGAAACAAATCAAAGTCAACGAAGGCAAAGAGACTTCTTTCATACGGGCAACAGCATCAACTTCACGAGTTTAATGAGGCACGAGCAGAGCAGCAGATTCCCGAATGAAGGAGGCAGAGAAAGCATACAAAAGCCGGATTTTCCCCCTCCCTTGATGATCGACTCTCATAGCTGACAATGGCTTTCCGCTCACACAAAAGAAAGCAGGCGGGCAAGCAAGCGCAAGACATAAATAACACCTCTGATCGAAGCAACGAGAAGTTGGACGTTACCCAAATAACCCACATCTATCGGAGCCTCGTTAGCCAGCAGCGGATAAAAGCGTTTTTCCCCCTCTCTTTTCCCCTCCACGATCAAGTACATTTTCGTAAGAGTCATTGTCTTTTCCCCCTCCCTTGCCTGCCTGGCCAGGAACATCAGCTCGGTGTGCACGAGCGTGTGAGGAAGAAAGTCTGTTGTGAATCAAGAAGCTGAGATGAAAAACAGGGGTGTGTAACTTGCATGGCTTGTTGGCATTTCTTGCGGCATTGCAAAATGTGCCCCAGATGAATACGGATCATCAGTCTCTTCTGAGAATTGCGCTCGCTCACGCTTTAAAGACGAGGCTGCAGAAAATGTTCTTGATAAGCTCGCGTGTGGCATTTCCTTGAAATTCGCGTTTTGATATGAAACCACAGCAGTCAGCGCAGCCACACGCGCAGACGTCGCTAGGTCTTAGCAGCAATTATCAAGCTCAGGCGTTTCCGATTGCCATTACTATCAAGGCCAGAGTGAATTCCCACTAGGATGGAGGGAGTTGTGTGACATTAAATTCTTCCCCAGGAAGTCGTTGAATTCGCGCCGCAACAGATAACCCAGCCTGTATCGACGAGAGCGCCGACGAGGAAGCGATATACAGTACTGTGAGTTGGTGCATGTGCATCAAGTGGCTGAAGAGGGGCTTTTTTTCTAGTTGCGCTAGCCACCGTTCGATCTGCGGTCGACAATGAATGTCCTTCACACACGAGACAGACCTGTTGCACCCTGGCGCAGAAGTGCACGGTGCTTCGACCCGTCGACGAGTCAAGTCACATCATTGTAACATGACTCAGAGAGAATGAAAAAGCAGCGAAAAGCTTCAGCCTGCAGAAATTGCAAGAGAGGCGTCTCCCCCCCCCCTTCTTTTACCCTTTTGCAATTCTTGGCGCGCAATTTTGATCTTCCCTCGCAAAAAAGGCTGGGCCGGGCAAGAGTTGCGTACGTTACCGTGCTTGAAGCATCAAAGCGCCAGGTACTGCAATTATAGGGGGAGATAAAAGAGCGTTCTAACTTTACTGCGGCAGAATTAAATCGGAGAGGGGGGAAATTGAGAAGAGAGCGCGCAGTTCTGCGAGTTTCCTGACAGCGTCGTTGTCTGCAAATGAGCGCGAAGCCTCGTGCCTCTTTACAGCTCAATTACACTGGACGCAGTAGGAGGACGACGAGAGGAAGAAGCACGGCAAAGAGTAACACTGACCTGTTTGAACTGCTCCTCGAAGCTCCAGTTCTGCTGGGACGAGCCGCCGCCGCCAGACCCGCCGCCGTTGCCGCCGTGATGCTGAACCGGACTGCTGCTGCTCTGAGATGAGGGCGTGGGCGGCTGAGACGGCGGTCGGTTCAGTGAAGTAGGCGGCGGCGGCGGTGGGGGCGGCGGGTAGCCGCTGAGAGTGGAGGCTGACAGAAGAGATGAGGGAGGAGTGCGAAGACCAGCGGCCGCAGCCGCCGCGGCGCTCATGAAGGACTCGCGCTGCCGTTGGAATGCCTCGAGCGCCGGTAGCGGCGGCAGCCCAGCCAACAGAGTCCTGGTGGCGTCTGGTCCACCTCCGGTAGCCGCGGCGGCCGCTGCCGCGGCTGCGGCAGCCGCCGCCGCTGCCGCGTTTCTGTGCAAGCTGGCGGCTGCCGAGGCGTCCGCCCCTTGGTCCACCTCCTTGATGAGGTCGCGAGGATCCTGCGGAGAGAAAGTTTGTCAGCTCTTTCCTCCTCTTGCCAGTCCTCCAATCAGAAGTGGAGAGGAATCTTTCCTCCTCTCTGACATGTGTGTGAGCTCCTCTCTTGAATGAAGCGATATCTCGCTCCCCCTCTGTGCCGGAGTCTCCCAATCATTTCTCTCTCCTCCCCCCTGCGAGTCCCATCATTCCCACACGCCCTCCCCTGACTTCAGATGGCATTCCCATGATGGGTGGAAGATTGTCACAGCAGCACTGAGAGTCGTAGGAATTGATGCGTGCAGCCGCGCTAAGCAGAGCCCATTCCTTTTCGATTTCGTGCTGCTTCATGTACATAACTGACTCTACATCACTCTCTCCCTCAGTACTACAGACTTGGGTCCTCAGCCCGGGTCTCCCGCTGCGTATTTATTGGTGCTGTCCCATTCGGATTCCGACGGCGCAGAGGGCGTTTGTCATCTCTTCCCCTTGTGTGTGTGTACACACGCGCGCGCACACGCGGAGAGAAATGGTACTCGCACGAGGTCAAACGGGGTCGCATGAAGAGAGAGGGAAAAAAAAGGAGAAGGGGGAAAAAATCTCCATGATAATTTGCCCAGTCACGCTCGATCGTCGGCAAATTGGCCAGCGATGACTGAATAGAATAACGAGAGGGCTCGAACCCTGCACTGCTTTTCGGGCCTCACCTTGAGCCTCACGCCTCCGCTGCCGGCGCCGCCGGCGCCGCCGCCGCCGCCGCCGCCGCCCAGTTGTTGGTGTTGTTTTCGCTCGTCTGGAGTTAAAGATTCTCTGACCGAAGACGCCTCTTCGGGACTGCCGGGTTCGCCGTCAGAGAGATCCTCGCCATTTCGAGGCGACTGAAAGAACAAGAGATGAGGTACATTTTTGTTGTTGTTGTTGGTAAAGAACAAAGTCTGTTCTCCGCACCCATGTGTGCATTGGGTGAATATTGATTCTGTTCCCTCTCCGCCTCTTCTTTGCTCGTGCGTGCGTGACTGCACGCGCGCGCACACCTGGAGGATGGCGAAGGTTCTTAATATGCAAATCGAGACTTTGCTATAAAGCCAATTTTTCGCTTTGGCTCAGCTCTCTAACGCAGAAAGTGGAGAGAAGAGTTTTTTCTTCTTCCACTCGTCTACCTGGTGCCAGCGCGCGTGCGCTCACTCGTATGAATTGAATGCTTGTCTGTCTCTCTTATTTGAGAAGATGAAAAATGATCAGCTGCCATCCGGAGGAGCCTCTTTCTCAGTGATGATCTGAGACGACGCAGGCGCGTGATGTGCGTTGAATTCTATTAAGCAGCCCCCAACCAGTGAGTGTCTATCTGACCCAGAAGTCAGTGTGTGATGGTCCGATGCGCTGTAAAAGTGCCAAGGCTGGCGCTTTAAAGCTGTTGGAGCGCGCGTAATCCGCTATCGCATACTTTTCTTGCCCGTCCGTTGTTAGTCTTGGACCACTAACAAGGAGGGTGAATCTCAAAACAAATCGTAGTAATGAAAAAGCTTCTCCTCCCCCTCTCTCCTTGGCTACACTACTCGAAGACTTTGGGCAGAGGCATTTTTTCCACACTTTTTTGCTGCTCCTAAGCGGGGCTTAAGTCGGCTTGTGCTACCCTTTCTCTCTCCTCCAGCGAAGAAAAGCTTTTTAAAAGACTCTGCACTACCTTGGGGGTCGCGCATAAAGAGGAAAAACTTGCATTTTATAAAGCTTCTTCCTGGGGGAACTGCAGCATCTCAACTTTTTCTTAAGGCGAACATTTCGTGCGGACGACGCCGCTTGTCGCATCTTCACATTTGACAAAATTGATTGTTCTCTTACTCTTTCTTCTTTCGCGAATCTTCTTGTCGTCGCCTCTCACGCGCACAGACACGCACAGACACGCACGTACACGCACGTACACGCACGTACACGCACACACATGCACACGCGCGGACTGAGCACGTCACCAAAGGAGGGGACAGCGGCGGATTTGACAGAAAACAATCAATTCGCTTCCAACAGTGTAAAAAAAGCCGCTGCTGTTGTTACTGTAGTTCTACTGTACAATGTGGCCTTCTTTTTCTGCTTCCCCTTTTTTGGTCGGAGGAGACAGCAGCTCAAAAGTGAAAGCCTTGACGTGTAACAAATTAAATTCCTCGCGTCCATTTATCAGAGTGGAGCTCCACGGTAGAGTTTTAGCAGAGAAGAAAATCTTTTGTGCCGACAATGGCAGAGAAAGTTGGGCGGAAAAGCTCTGCCTACACTTCCCAAAAGAGCTGAGGCCGAACTTTCCCCTCTCTCTCCGATAAATAATCGCGTGGCTGAGGCTGGTGAGCGGCCTCACTCATTGCGTCCTCGGAGGCTGTGTCAGCATGACGAATGCGCCTTCAATTGGCTTCTGCACTTCGATAAGAAAGTCTCTGATCAGTTGCGAGTGCAGTGAGCGTGTGCTGCACAACTCCTCAGGGAACGGGATGTAGAAGGGGGCGAAGGCGAGGGCGAGGGCGAGGGCAAAAAACGGCCAAAAATTCCTGCGCTGGCATTGGAATTTTGATTTCATTCCCGGCATGAATGAGTCAATTTGGGAACCGCATTCTCATCTTGCCGCGTGTGTGTGTGTGTTTAAGACTCCGCCAGACACGATGGAGGACGAGCAGTGAAGCTCTCGACGACTTCTTCCCCCTGCCGTTGTGAGTGCAGTACCACGTTCTCCTCTTGTCTGGTGGAGTTGGGGATGCTTGCTTGTTCAGATAAAGAGAAAGAGGAAAGAATAGTTGAGCTGCACTCGCTCTGCCTCTCACCCCCGCATGACTATTAGCCCTGCATTGAGATCACAGCTGCCTAGGATTTTATATGACTCTCTCGTAGTGAGGAGTGATTCACGGCAGCTTCCACGCACCCATAATGTCTCTACGTGCGTACAGTGTGAGAGGCAAAAACGGTGCTAAGTCCTTGAGACACTTGTTTGCGAGTCACACGGTACGCACACATTCAACCGCAGCGCGCAGCGTGAGGAGGGAAAAAGCAGAGACAATTTCCACTTACGAGATATGAAGAAATGCAACTAGCGCACGCACCCAAGAAGTTCATGTTGTTGTACGCGCACGAGCTCCAGGAGAGCTGGATGCGAGCGAGGAGGAAGGAAAGCTTGTTTACTTTCAGCAATTGCACGAACTTGATTCTCCAATTCCCCATCCTCTGGGCGGCTTGGGCGATTCATCCAGACTTGCCAAGGTGCGCATCCTCCTTGGTTAAGAACGTGGCGGATGTGAATGCACGGGCAAAATCCCCCCTCAATACTTGTGTTAGTTCGCTTTAAAATGCTGCCAGGAGAGGAGGCGCCATTTTATTGTTCCATTTGGCAGCAGCGGCAGTAAAACGCATCTCGAATTTCTAGGGGGAAAAAGGTGGAGGGGAAGAGCAAGATTTTCCCCGATTTATCAAGAAGGAAGCTTGGCAAGCGCAAGAACTGATTATCGAAGCAGCTAACAACGGAGATCCTACTACGACTACTTCTACTGTGCTACTGCTTTCTTTCTCATTCTTTTCCTCGGATCATGTTTGCCCCCCTCCCTTTTCTTCGCTCTTTTTATCGCTTTTCGATTTTTTGCTCGTTTCCGTGCGGCTGAAAGGAGAACCCGGACTACTAAGAAGATCGATGCGAAAAATCGCAGGCTGATAAGAAGCACCCGTGTAGAAGATACGGATTTTTGCCAAATATCCTGACTGGGGAGTTATTGTAGCGTGGTCGTGGTCTGGGTTCGAATCCTACCTTGATCCTCCCCATTCTCCTTCACTTTCGATATCCCTGCGTTCGTTTTCACTTCGATCTGTTGAAGACGCTGTCTCATCTGGCCAACAACCCTCTCGATTTCGGGGGTCTCTCGGATTAAATTGAGAGGGGGGGGAGCAATCGCAGCGACGGCAGCGACGGCAGCGACGACAGCGGCGGCAACGACAGCACCCACAGCAGCAACGACGGCAATAGCAGCAACAGCAGCTTGATCCCCCTTTGTCTTTCGCTTTTCACCGAATCCAGACCAATTTTCCTCGAATATCCTTTCTTTTGCTCCTCGCTGCTGCCTCCGGCGGCGACCCCCTTTTAGGGTCTCAGTAACACACCGAAGAAGGAGAAGTAGTCGTCGAAGAAGAAACCCCAGGAAGATTTAATGAGAACGTCATCAGGAGGAAAGAAAGAAAATCTTGCAGCAGCGATCACAAAACCGTTGAGATCGAAAGAAGTTGGTATCGATAACTCCACGCTGCTCTGGCGCGTCGTGTGTGCACGTCCGCGGACTCCACCGGGAGGTGGCCGGAGCTTCACATGTGCCGCACTGTGTCGTCTTTCATGGGAGCGCCGATCAAGAACTGCCGCCTTGTGCACCACACACAAAAATAAATTGACAAGTCGTCATCAAGGATTAGCCGCATCGTCTCAAGCTGTGAGATTCAGTGAGAAGTGCGTGCGCACTTCAACTCCTCGTCTGTGACCATCGTGTGGGGGTAGTGCAGACGACAGAGAGGGAAATAGTACTATGACAGTTGCTATCGTTACACTTCTATTCACTTGGAAAGGTTTTTCTTCCCCCTAACTACTCGTTTCCAGCAGGCACAACGCGCACACCTTCGCTACGTAGCACACAGCAGTCGCCAGGGCCAGCGACAGTCTGACGATGTCGCTCTGCCTCCTTCTTGGGCATGTGCACGCAGAAGGCAGTTGTAACACCAAGCCGATATAGTGAGAGATTGTCAAAACAAATAAACTCGATCGAGTGATCGAAGGAGGAGGTGAGCAACTGTTAATGGAACAGCTGTGGAGGAGACAACCTCCTGATAGACAAGATGTACTATTTAAAAGTATTCGCGCATGGAGTCCGTGAAGTTTCAGTCATTCACGTTGCAGCGTCTCTCCTGTGGCCCAGCAGACTGGACTCTAAAGCTTATCTGGCGCAAAATGCCGACGCTCGAGCCTAAATTCAATTGACAGAACCAAGGAGATGGTGAACCTGCACCAGTGGTGGCTGTTGGCGTAACCGCCGCTGCTGTGGCTGCTGCCGCAGTTCCCGCTGAAGGCGCTGCTGCCCGGAGGCAGGAAATAAAGATTAACTCTTTAATTGGGGTTCCTCATGTTAGCGAGCAAAGGGCAGCGGAGAGAGACACAACTGTGCCACATCCTTACAGCGTGAGTCGCAAAAAAGTATCGGATGGAACGAAGGAAAAGGAAGTGGGTGGGGACAATGGCAGTGACGATGAGGAAGAGGAGGTGAGCGTCCGAGTGCAGGCATTGCCGGAGGCATGAGGAAGGACAAGAGGAGTGACGTGGAAAAGGGTAAAAGGGGATGTCAGAAGAAAATTGGAACGGGTTGCGGCCAGGGGAAGGACGTCAGACATTTTCTTGACATGTGGCACGTACCGACGTCTGCACTGGCATATACCTTCCAGCATCATTCCGTCACACTTCCTGCTACTGAGGCACGAGACCCGGACTCCAGCTTGCGGTGCTGTCGTCGTTTCTGTCCATTGCAGCACAGTCCTTCCACTCAGGACGCTGTGGTGGGACAGACAGACGAGTCCGAGATGAAAGAACACTTAAAATTGACTTCAATCTTTTCTTTTCCAACCCAATTCTGTTTAAGTTCCCATCCAATTTATACTTGGGAGGAAAATCTGAGGGGGAAAATCGAGCGTCGCCGCCTGGAGGCGGCCTCAATTGAATTCTGCCCGCGTGTAACACACACAGACTCACGCTCAGAGTTCTCCTCAGCATCATCATTAACTCCCATTGGCCCCCATCGTGCATCGGGGGAGAGCGAACGGAGCAAAATATCAAGCAATTTGTTGGGAAGGAGGAGGAGAAGGGATGGGAGCGGATCAATGAGAAAATGGGGACTCCCCCTTTGCCATAGCCTTATTGGAAGCCATGACTTTTGTGTACAAGTTTTCTTGATAGCAGTCAGAAGAATTCCGGTGTCACAGTAGCTGTGGACGTTTTGAAGAAAGAGTAAACAACGTCGCGCAACCCACTCCACTGAGGAATAGGGGGATCTAACGTTAGGTATATAGAGGGCTGCTTGGTGTCCCTCATGGGGTTGGCCCTCTCACCGCTGGACTCAATGTACCCAAACTTGGGCAGCAGACGCAACTTTTCTCGAGTTAAGCGTGCATTTTGAGGCCACTTCAAGGCCACGATCGAGGTCCAAAGTTGCATTAACTACATAAGTACCTATGTAAAAAATTGCACTGACAGCAGGGAAGGAGAAGAGAAGAAGAGGAGCCAGTGCTGCCAGACTCAGAACTTCTTTACTACCCGGTAGTGAAGAAGAAGGAAAATGTAACTTGGCAACCATAGGGAGAAGAGCAAGGGTTGAGTAGAGTTGGAGGAGGTGCTTCTGGATCATCCAATTCAAAACCGTGCGAGGACTTGGAACAAAACGGAAAGAATCGGGCGCGGAGAGCAAGTTCGGGGTCGATGGCTCCAGGGGTGAGAGCGCCAACCCCGCGAGAGACACAGACACGGATAGCGCTGCACGTTGGGCTCCTAGTTTGGTCTCTACAGAACCGGAGCAAAGCCCCGTACCTCGGCTTCGGCCCTACACGGTGACTGCCCATGGTCAAAGCCAGATTGCAAAACCCTGACTGAGGCCATTCCTCCATCAAAGGCATCAAAATTACATTTCGAGACATTTCATGACCATTACTCGTAGATTCTCAGCCACGTCTTGGCCCTGCACAGGCAGACTGACAGCATATTCGTCAAGTTCCCCCAGACTTAAACGACAGTACCAACTTCCCGCTACATTTCTACTGTGTGTAAAAAAATAGAGGATCGTATATATATTCCTTCACCTAAAAAACTCGTAAAGGTATGTCTTAGAGACTCACTAACGTGCCCGCCGGTTCATTGCAACGGCTGTTATTAGTCCTCACTCGGTCGACCCTCCGGGCTGACCCGCAAGCATCCCCCGCTGAAGGGTTTCCCCAGGTTCTCCCGAAAAAAAAGGAAAAGGGTTTTTACTTCATTACTAGAGCCCAGGTTTGAATGGTTTTTTTGTCCCTGACTTCTTGTACGACTGCACTGAATGCAATCCACTGATTTCAGAAGAGGCAGTGCAGTGACACGATAAGCAATTCAAGTCCGGGCCGGGCTTATCTGGGTCGGCCGCAACTTGTGCTGCATAAATTTTTCCTCAAAAAACAACTTTTTGGCTCTTCTCATTTTTGACAGGAAGGAGACTCGACCTGACCCCCGCTCCCCCTCCCCTTAGGCATCTCCGGGGCCTCCCTTCAACCATGCCGAGCTTCATCCAAATCAGCCCAGTGGTTCCGAAGGAGATGTGCACCGGACAGACACGGGCGTAGACGATGTTATTGCTGTGCACTTTGTCATAAAGAGAGAATCCCTCCACAATGCTTGGTGGCAAGAACATAGGCTTAAACATTGTTCACTAGCGCCCGAGCTACAGCAACAATCCGGGTTTTTGCCTTAAGCAGCTCCGCACTATGCTGCCGATCATTGTTTATTAAGATAAGAGTCCCTGATAAAATTCTCATCCCACGATGGGTGCCAAAGCCCTCAGTCGCTGTCGTGCGCTCGACGGGGTGACCGTGTTGTCTCTCCCTCTCCTCTGGATTGTTTGTACGGTACTGGACAATCATCATGGTGGGAAAGGAATAACAAGGTGGCTCTGGAGATTGACAGAGAAATCGAAAGAGGCTTGAGAATGCACTCAGAATTTTGACGGACCACGATTGTAGCAAAAAAGCTGGCATATTTGCGGAAATGAAGGAAGGAAATCACACTGCCAGACCGAGTCTCAGATGCACTGCCATGAATCACGACCAATGGGTCGTGAAAAGAGAACGAAAATGACATAAAATCTTGGAGACGCCCAACGGTGAGAGAAATGGTTGCGGGCAGTAAATCTCGACGGATTAGATGCGCACGCCTTTATATCGTCAGAGTCATGATACTGAGCAATACGTACACGTGCATGCCTCTCGTCACCCACACTGCGAAGACGGCGGAAGCACGGAGATGTATGACATAAGTGCAGCGTGAGTAAAAAAAAAAAAAGAAGTGAACGAGTCCCATAGTTACTCTTACGATTTCCGTTTTACTCTCTCTCTCTCTCTCTGTCATGCTGCGGGTCATTTTTCATGACCCACACTGCACGTACATCATTCTGCTCCCGGATGCACTCGAATGTCCTGCTTACTGAGGGCGCGTTTGCACCGGTGGATTTCGCGGCAGCTCGGAGGGGACCGTGGTCATGTGCGAGTGAGTCAATGGGGCCCAAGAGGAGTCCTCACTTCTGTGCACCTCCTCAGCGGTGGGAACTGGGCTTCAGTGAGGCTCTCCTCGGTCCCCATGTTGACCGCGTAGTCACCAACGGACAGCGCTTCATTATTGGCACTGGCGACATCAAGTATGCACAGAAGGTCAAAATATTGAAAAAAATATGGACATTTCGTCTGTGTAATGCCCGCCACTACGATTATTCTTGCTCACAAATTCCGTGACATGGCGATTTCTCGGGGAGCCCCCATTGGTTCCGTGGAAGTCGTTTGAAAACCCTCCCCACAATGACGAGACATCCCAAATATCATAACACTGTGGGAGATCAAAGATGGAAGGGCCGGCTGGAGCTGCCGCTGCCGCTGCGATCGGCAGGAATGCAAGACAAATTTTCGTGGATTAGAAAGATTTAAATCCTATCGAGAGGCTCCCCTGCTTTTTGTGCGATTTTTAGGTTTGGGGACATCTGCACATCAGCGCCAGTCGAGGCCGAGGTCGTTTCACAATTGTGTGTGTGTATATATATATACATGTGTGTGTGTACAATGCATCATGCACAACTATGATTGTTCAGCCTTGCTGACGGCCAAGGGCGTTGGTGTCTTTCCATGTGAGAGAGACTGCAAAGGTGGTTCCAATGCTTGCCAAACTGGCTCAAAACTACCCTGGATTTGTGATTTGTGGACTAGAATCACAACCAACCGATTTCGATTTGACTGGCTGCTGCTCCTTTTGTCTGGAAATGTCCGGCCGGTAGTTTGGGATTAACGTGGGCTAAATTTAACGACACATTTTCCAGCTTCAAAAGGTGGTGCAGCCGCCGCGGCCGCCGCGGCCGCCGCGGCCGCCGCGGCCTGCCTTGCAGCTCGCATAAGCAAGGCTTTGTTGGCAGACTGTTACAGACAGAGGGAGGAAAAGAATTTCATTAAAATCTAAATTGAGGCATTAAACAGGCTTTGAGATTCCCGCGACAACTGCTCTTGTTCTACACGGCCCACAAAACTCCGAGTTCGACCGCCGCTGTCGCCGCAAACACCCGGCAGAAAAATGCATTTTGGTGTGCCCAACTGAGCAGGAGCGACTCACACACAAAGAAAGAAACGTCCTGACAGGATATCAACTTCTTTGGCTCTTGAATTTGCTTTTCTCTAATCATCTTCAATCTAAGCAGGAAGCGCGCAAGCAAAACAAAGCCTCTGTCGACAGTTTTCTTCACACTTCAATATCAAAAAGAGGTGCTAACACAAACGGTCAAGTCAAGTACCTGAGAGGTGAGGGATTTGGATTGGTAGACAGGAAATCCCCCCTATGGCATATAAACACGTCCTTCCCTATCCGCCCCTTGACAGATGGGTGGCGGATTTCTTTCTCTGTCCCCCTGGGCGAAATTTCGCACATTGGACAAGTCAGCGATAGAGATTTTCGATCACTCAGTCGGGGCTTAAAGGGTCTGGCGGGCACGCCCACACTCAGCCTTTATCTGGATGCGGCTGTGAAGGGACTGGGGCAATTGGCCAAGACAGTACTTGACAAGCGTGGCTGCCTCTTTGGCAGGAAGTGGAACAAAAAATTAAGCAGATTGTAATTTTCTCGGCCAGTTGCTTTCAATCACTTTATGGGAAGTCGCAACTAAAGCTTCTTTCACCAAGTCGAGGTAGAATGATTTTCCACTCGCCCTTCACACCTATGGCCAAATCAGCAGCTGTATTGATTCTGCATACAATCATGTACAGTATTGTGCAGAGAGACAGAGTCCTGTGTGTGCGTGTGTGATGCAGCCAAGCTCACTTTGACCCCAGAGGAATTTTTAGTGTCAACGGTCAAATGTTCTTTCCTCCCCGTGCGCGCGCACTCACACATGCATGTGGGGGTCTTCACACTTTGATGTTCGTCGCGTAACTGAGAGGACAGACATAGTAGGGAGGGGAAAACCATTTCCTGTGCTTCCCAAGCAAAATCCGAGTAGGGGGAAATCGGTTCCACCCGCTGTTGTAACAAAGATAGATGACACACGCACGCACGCACGCACGCACGCACGCGCGAGCGCGCAGCGAGGCAGCAAGACAGGGATAGGACATTCTTATTGGCCTCTGGTGAAACTCAAAACTTGAACCGTATCGAAAGCAGCGGCTCCAGAGCTTAGTCAAGTGGCGGAGGTAGCAGCTTTCACAACAGACTTCCTTCCTGCTATAAAATCCACGTCCCAAAATCGTCACTTGGAAGTGTAAAAGTCCGACAATTTGGTAGTTCGGGGACAGCAAGAAGACGTGGAGATGGAGGCATACAAAGAGATGACAATCAAGGCTCAGGTAGGGACAGGCACAATGGACTGGCTACTGAACAATGATGTCGCCACCTCTGTTTCCTCACAATGGATCAAACAACAAACTCTGCTCGAAAAGTGGGACAGAGACCCCAAAATAAAATCCGTTGACCATCGACCACCCTTCAATGGGGCGTGATAATCAAATAATGCGCTGCCGCCGATTTCTCTCTGTCTGGATAATGAGAGTGTTTACCCAGCGAAGACAATGGGGCAAAAGCTGTTGTTGGAGCTGCTGCTGTTGTGTTGCGTGGGCGCAGCCGCCAGCCAGCAGATTGTTGAGGAGGGAGCGCGCAGAGCAGCGATCGGATTAGAGAAGGATTCGATAGAGACAAGATGGTGGCCGGCAAAGCAGGCTATTTTTATGCGAGTGCGCCACGCGCATTTATGCGGCGCCTTCAGACACTGTGAGTCACAATGCTGGACGATCAAGAGAAGCAGGCACTGATATCAACTTGGACGCCGTGACGTCACGTGTTGGTGCTCTGACGAGGAGAAGCTTGGTTGACAGTGGACGCGGGATATATGCACAGTCTTCCAAGGGCCAACGTTTCTCTTTTTCTAGTGCCAATCTTCTTCAGGTCTCGAGCGTGTCGATATAAGCCGATTCCACTGTACATCTACGGCACCAGGGAAGAAAAAAAGACCATTCCAGTCATCCAGCAGGGCTCAAACGCTGCATGCAGAAATTCCAAGCTGAAAATGTTATGCTCTGCAGACGACAAGATGTGTGTTGGGGGCCGGATTAGAGCAAGATTCGACTATGAATGAGCATGTACAACTCTGCTTTGATCTGCCTCAACCCCTTCAATAAAATCATGGAGAAAGTGACCAGGTGTGATTAATGCTCGCAAGAAGCCGCGCCCCTCTGAGCTGCTGTCTCAGCTGTCTCCGTTGCTTGGTGAACTGCAAGCTTTAAGCTATTTCTGTGGGATTTTTGAAACACTCTGTCAGCCACGGAAGAAAAATTCTCTCTCTGAGGATTTATTCATTACCTGCGCAGGAAAGGATCAGGGATGAATAATGGAATGTGCAATGGCGACACAGAGGTTTAGGGGGGGGGGGGAGAGAAAAAGAGATTTTTGCCATTGTCTCACATTATTCATTTGTCTATGGTCAGATGATGCTGGCGGCAGACTTGTTAGTTGCATTTTCGATTTCTCCCGCGTGATAAATGGTCTTTATTGAAAGGGGCTATTAACCTCTGTTAGAACAGGGCACTGGCACGCTGGTGCCAGGCTTCGATTTAGAGCAATATTTGTCCGTTCGAGTGTGTTGCTCACCTGATTGCCCATGCTGGATCCAGACGACTCCTGTCTGGCCTGCCAGAGGCTGCCCACTATGTTGTCCAGAGACTTGGTCACCATTCCCTCGCCGGCCGACGAAGCGCACTTCACGCCCTGAAACAGACAGAGAGAAAGATGAAGTGCGGATTGACTCCACAGTGATCGTTTTTAGCTTACGCTCAATTCAGTCGACCGTTTTGAGAGCAATGAGTGACTGATTCCGCCACTGTCAGTCTTCCTCTTATCAGTAATATGCGTGTTTTCTACCGGGGGTCATTTATTTATCCCCTTTTCTGCCGCTCGCAAACAGGTTCTGTCTCTCCTGAGGGTGGCAATGCTATCTCGATTCATAATGCCAAATGTTCCTGAGGTTCGCAGTAGAGAGAGAGGAAGGGATTGTCGCTAATCAAACAGACTCAATCGCCAAGGGTGGTGTGGGGTTCTGCGATATACAGGGTGGGTGGAAAACAGTCACTGGGTGGTGAGACAGAAGACTCACTTCATTTGACTGATGTCTGACGAATGTGGGACCGACGTGAGGTGAGATGAATCAACACCTGAGAGAAAAAGCAATTACACGAAGACGCCAAAGCTTCTGTCTTCACGGATTTATAGCTCAACTACGAGCAGCTGTGATGCTATTGTGGGTGCTTTTTTAATGCTATGAGATTAGATAAGTTCAGAAATGGTGACTGAGGAATCCGCGCTAAATATTCGTCCACTCTTCAGTGTCGCCTCACAGCGCAGAATTTTAGAGGAGACAAGACAAAAATGTGTATGTCAATGAAGAACACAAAGCAAGTTTTCTCATCAACACGGTCCAGAAATAAATAGAAAAAAACACGTCTGAGTACTGAGCTTAAAACTTGGGAGTACGATTTTCATTGCATAATTTTTTGGCCACTTGGTCGGCTAAGTCAGGCTCCACTCTCAGGTGTCGACTCATTTCATGACTGGGTTTCAGTACAACACTTTGAATGTCCTCCATCATCATGAGACAAGGAGCAGAGACCACGGAAAAGTTAGTGGTAGCTGCAGTGGAGGCCCCCATTTGGGGCCAGTGACTTTCTGCGCACCCTGTATAAACAGGGAGGGGTTGCTCTCCGAGCGGTAGGATTTCAAGGGTCGTCGTCGCGACCCCGGTTTCCTCTTCTCTCGTTATCAGATTGATAATGAGCGTTCACCACGTCCGTCCACCCAGACGACCGGACGACGGCTGAGAGGGGGGAGTCGGGTGACACCTACCGGGGCTTGGCTAGGACATTTTGTTTATTTGATTGGAGATTCTGTGAAAAGGGAAACCTATTGTGTCTGGGAGGAAAAACTGCGAGATAGCAAGTGAGGCTGAACAAAGCAGGTCTATCGGGCAATAAACAATGAAATATTTTGCTGCCTCAGAGGGTTTGGTGGAGTAGTATTTGTCTGAGAAGAACTCCTGAATGTCAAGATTATATTTGAACACACAATCTCGCCCACAACCCCGAAGGAACCAGCGATTGCCATTCGTGCCACCCCCACTCTGCACTGTAGTACATACGAGTGACTGGGTGGACTGTGAAATAGAGGAGTTATCAACCCTTCTCTTTCAGCGCCAAGTGAACAGGGGGATGCTAAGCTTCAGCCTAATAAATCTCGCGCGTTGCCGGCTCAGAGCGTCTTGTTCCCCCTCTGCTGTTGCTAGCTGCTTTGCCAAACCTTCTCGTCAGCCATCGCATCTGCACAAAAGCGTCACCCTCGGAATCCTTAACTTTTGACCCTTATCTAACTCTGTCCTCTCTGGCTGTGTGCATTATCTCACGCTAGACGGACGTCCCCGACCAAGAGGAGCAGAGAGGACAAGAATACTCGATACACACAGCTGAAGTGGACGCTGTCTCGCAGAAATGTCTGGTGGAGTATTTCACATGAGAAGAGAGAGACATCTTTTTCGTTTCATTGAGGTGGGTCGAATGTCATTTTCCAATTTCTTTCTCATGGTCCCGGGACTGCTGGAGGACGCACTAGTTCGATCTTGTGTCTGTGCTGCGATGATCATAATATTGACGTCTTGAACTTTTCGTCCCTTTTTGCAGACCGCCGCCACATGAGAGATCGAGTGTCTGACATAAGACCCCTCTAAGGAGGATTAGTAATATGGAGGAGGAGTCAATATGGCTTTTTTTTCTCTCTCTCTCTTTCTCTCTACGCGATATAGGAATTAAAAAGGTGGAAATAACGTGTTCTTCTCGACAGAGACGAAGCTTTCACTAGACCATTAGCAAAATAGCCGACACCTAAGGACGGCCAGATTCACAATGAGTGATTGCATCAGTCTCTCTCTCTCTCTCTCTCTTCCCTGTGAAGGGTGCGCTTATATCTGGGCGATCTGGATCTATGGCCTCTTGGACTCTCGCTTAGGCCAAATGGCGCAGAATAAACAGAAACGAGAGAATGATAGACGCCCGATATTGATGGATTGCGTCCATATGTGTGTGTGTGTGTGCGTGACGCTGCTGTCCGAGTAGGGAGAAACCTGAGATTACGGACAGGGGGGGGGGGGGACACAGGATGCTGCGGAGTCAAGAGATCGCTTTCCTAACGATCTGGCAAGACCAAGGAGGACTGGCAGGAGAAATAAATAATGGACGTGTCCATGAGTACGAGAAAATCACCGCCAGAATAGAATTGGTGAGGAGATCGTACGTCTCCTCCGAACGGGTGCACCGTCCATGTGTGCGATTTTATTTTCTCGCGCCTGCGAAATGGCAATGGACGCGACTCTCTTTGTCTGTCTGTCCGTCCGTCTGTCTGTCTGTCTGTCAGTCTTTTCCCAAGCCCTCCAGGCGTCGGTGGAGCGAGTGCAATCGCTAATACGTACGTGACCAAAATCATACCTAGCGAACAAATGTATACATTTGTGTGTGCGTCTGTGCGTGTAATGCGATTGGCATGCTAGGCCTTAATAATCGTTATCCGAAACCGGCGGCTGCTTCACCGCACAGTAGACGGTGCAAGGAACTAAACAACTCAAATTTTCTTCCTTTTTTGCAATGATAATATGCTTTTTAGCTTTTCGTAGTCCACAGCGCTGTTACGTATGTTACAGTGGAGAGGAGAGAGATTTATGGCCGGTCGGCTGAAACGCTATTTTGCAGCATTATTCTGCCTGCAAACAAGCCGAAAGAGAGAAGGAACGAAAGAAAGAAAAGACATCGTTCTACATAAGATACACTAATTCCAGACAGATTTACCGAGTTAAACGTGTAGTTGTGTCTGTGGAGAAATTGCTCACAGCGTGCACGTGTGCGATGTAGGAAAGTGAGACCACATTTCGTGTTGTGGCCTTGCTCGAAACCTTTGACTTGAGGCCAACAAGAGGAACACGCCTAAAGTCTCGTATGTACTCGCACAGCATGCATACACACATACGTAGGTGCGCGCGCGTGCGTGCCTACGTACTTATATATGTAGAGAAAAAAGAGGCAGGCAATCAAGTGCACCGAGGCGTGCGGGTTGACAAATTTGCCAGGGGAGACCGCTTTGTTCATATGAAACAATTCGGGCCATTAAATTCAATTGAGCTATGATGAACGAGAGTGTTAACGGCACAGACCAAATATGGGTGTAATATAGGCCATCTAGGGCATGACGAGATGATAGTAAACAGTTATAACGATGAGAAAAGCTTGCTGCACATGTCACTCACTCAGCCGCGTGCGTGCACGCGTGCATCTGTGTCTTGGACGCGTGAGCAGGGATTGCAAAAGCCATTGTCAGGAGCTGGATGGTCTACGCCAACTGCACAGGTCCAGCCCTCACTTCCTGATGCAGACAGGCAACTCGGAGGGGTTGACAAGCGAGCTGAGGCCGGCTTGGAGGACCAAGTCTCTTATGCACTGCCTGCTGAATAACTCACTACGATAGGAATAGGGCGAGGAGTTCAACCCACCCAAAGTGCTCTTCTAGCAGCGGTGCTGAACGCACATCACTGCATAGGGTCATGCGTGCAAGCAATGGCAACATGACAGGATGGAACAAAAGTGCACAGAGCCTCATGCGCAGGAGGATGACCCCAGGTAACCTTGCTGGGTCTCAGTCCTAATCGGTCTAGGGGCTTTGGCAACAATGTGGGAGCAAACGTGCCCCTCTCATAACAATAACAGTGCGCACAATTTCATTCTTGACTTACCATAGCCATCGTTTCTCCTCCTGCCGAATCCATAACCATCTCAGTCAGGAGCGAATCTCTTTCTTCCTCTGATTCTTCTTCTCACAAGTCCATCAGTTAGAGTCTGTCTCTATTCTCACCGACACTGACGTCGTGGCCGGATGACTTTGGACGCGTTGTGCTCTGTCAACGTCGACTTGCCAAGGTCCTCAGCTATCCACAATATTGGCTGTAGTCGAGATGAAGAAGTGATATCAAGCGACGATGTATCCGAAGCCGCTCGCTCACCGCCGCGGACTACTTAGCGCAGGAGAAGAAGAAATTGCGCGCTCTCTCTCGCTCCCTCGCTCGCCTGCGGGAACAGCTGCAGCTACTGCACCACTACTGACTGCATTGTTTCTTCACACGGACGGCGTTTGGCGGCGCGTTCGACCGCTTGCGCGTTTTTCGCGAGGAAGGCGGGGTTTGATCGGGCCAGCGGGGCTCGCCCGGTCGCTGGCCCGCTCGTCCTACCAGGCGCGGGGACGACGACGACGGCGGCGCCGTCGCCGTCGCCACCGCGGCTGCTGCTGTAGCTGCTGGTGCTTGCCGCCGCCGCAGTCGCCGCCGCCGCGGTCGCCGCCGCCGCCACCAACGGCCTGATATCAAAGGGCGTCCGCTTGATGATGCTCGACGACGGGCGGGGTCTCTGGAATCAACGCGATATCATATGATACCAGGGCTCTGCCCTCATTGGCCGATCGAGCTTGCGTGCACGCACGTTTGCTTACTGCATTCACTCGATCGAATAAGAAAACGGGAACCTGTTTTTTCGGAGGAGGAGGGACGATTTTTACATAGCTGCTGGTCGAATCCGACTGCGGCATCATGTGGAAACGAGTTTTTGCTCGAGTAACTATCAAATCGGCGGTCATTTTGCTGCACCCGGATGAGCAGTGATATTCGATGCTCTTGATGTCTCGGTTTCGTCACGGTTTCGTCCGTCACCCACGTGAACTATCAATGCTAAGAGTCGATTTTCCTCCCCGATTCTCCTCATGTTTTTGCGCGCATCCATCGATCCATCTTGGTCTCTCTCTCCTTTCTTATAGGTACTTTTTCTTTCTCTCTCTCTCTCTGCGCGCGCGCGCGCACACACACACACACACACACTCCTTATATGAAGGAGCCTCTCCTGGTTTGGGAGAGGAGTTTCCTTCCATCCTACGGTACCTAACGTGCATATTAGCCTCATCTGCATATTAAATCAATCAGGTTAGCGACGGCGGGAGGTGGCCTGTGACCAGGTGGGTTGAGCTCCAAAGGTGCCAAAGGCCGTGGATGGAATGGGCGCACCCGCAGACGTGCACACGCATGAAAACAATTAGGTTGCAGCTCTCTTATTCCCTTCCTCCGTGCAGATTCCTCGGCGGGTGGGCGTTCATCCAGAATCCACGATTATACGCAGCTTGAGGCCATATGGACGAGCCTGAGCAATCTTGGTCGTTGTTTAAGAAGTAAATGCCGGTGATAGCAGGGCATTTTTTTTGGAACCCGTCATTCCTGTGTATCATTGCAATGGACACACATGCTAAGTCTTCGTGATGGCTGCTTACAGTGATGCATGAATTTTCAGCTGGGACGTCATCGTCTGCCAATCACTGATTGCGTGATGCCGGGCTAGGCCCGGCGGAACAGTCTCCTACAACCGCTGCATGAAGTGCGTCGGCGATCACACGAGAACCGTCGGTAGACGCACAATGCTCATGCCGTGAAGAATGCTCAAACAGACAGGCCAAAATTTGGGACAGCCTTTTTTTTTACATTTACAAGCACAGTCTGTGCACAGTGGTCATTAGCAGCTAATGACAGAAATACTTTTCCTTGCGGGTGAATCGTGAGTAATTATGCGTACTTATGCCTCAATGGAGTTTGCTTGCACCTTTAGCGATTTCCTCAAAAGCAGCAACAACAGTTGTTGTGGAGACTTTTTTCTGTGGATCTCTCACGCAATCCGGCTATTAGAAAACGACGACAAATAAATGATGATTTCAGTCCACATCATCCTGTGATGACAAATAAACGAAGAAGAGACACAGAGAAGTTCTTCATTATCCAAGTCTGGGAAGCTGATGGCGATCGCAAAGGAAAATAATTCTGCACCGACGACGAAAAACCTGTTTGGTCCGGTCTTGTCCGTATGATCCATTAAGTGCGGAGGAGATGAATAGTTTGGACGCAAACATAATCACATTTTACCCATCACCGAATGCGCAGGACTTTGAGGAGCGTGTGTGGAGGAGGGACAAAGGACCTCGACCGTCATGAACGTGAGCTACACTAGCTTCCCACCCCGGTGTACCTGCACCGGTTCTCCAGGGTTCTGTAGGGCGCGGAAGGTAGATGTCGCCCCGGACCAGGGCCGCGCCGTCGACGACATGGCTGACGTGCTCGGCAGGCGCCATCTGGTGGACGGAGGCGTATGTTCTCTCTGAGCGTGTACGGACGCCTGCTGTTGTCACGCAACCTCCTTTTGCCACACGAATGAGTGGGCACGACTTAGGGGAGGACTGACAGTGACACGATTGTTTAACAAAAGTGGCGTGTCAAACACGTCACCCATCGTGTCATGGGGGAGAATCTGAGACCTTGAGAGTCTTTGCCTCAGATGGTCTTTTGTGTACTCAGCGACCAAGTCGTGAGTGACGATATGGGAACGGCGAGGACAACTCGAATACGAAAAAGCGTCTCCCGAACCAAACTAGGAAGAGTCAAGGAGCGATGAATTGTCATCGTGCTATCAATACAATACAGACGCACTGGACGAACATTCGAGAAATCGTCTCATTTGAGGCTACACTTTTTTGGGGGCGAGTACGGAGCTGCACCTTTGTTGCTATTGCAGCTGTTTTGCTCCATTCATACGCACATGTGTCGACCCTTCTTATCCCTTGGCTGAGTCGAAGAAAAGAGAGAACAGCCAGACCACTACATCGATCGGAAATTGCAACCCAGAAAGTTCTATGGGCCTAACGGCGTTACTATGCCGCGCTGGTGAGCGTAGCGCATGTATAGTACGTAGGGAAGACGTGTGGATGCGTGAGTGCATATGAACGTACTTGTATATTGATGGCGTGTAACTGCAGGCCTCGCAGGTGAGATTGACTTTCCGCTGGGCATGCCAAGCAACTCGTGGCACTTGGTACAGAACAGGGTGTGGCAGCAGAATTGGAACGGTCCTTCGGGTCGTTGTCACTGAAGCAAAGGAGGTGAAACTTTGACCAAATGGAAGAGCTCGCAGTGGATCGCTCTTATCAATGTCATGCCGAGCTTTTCAAAAGGCTTTGTCACATTGAGCTCATCTCTGAAGGCTAAGCTCCTGCACAGCTCCTGCATTGCTATGTAGTAAGTTGAACCCTAGGACCTCAAAGGGGGACCTAAAACTGGGGCTGGCTACCCGGGCTTGGCCTGGTCCGGCTCCTCATGCACAGTCTGTATCACATATAACGTGAGGTCGCGACAATGTCTCCGTGCGGATTTGGCCACTCCACTCTGTGCAATGGCGGGTGGGGGGAGCTACACTTGACGAACTACGAGAATCATTTTCGCAAGAACGTCTCTTGGAACTTATGTGGAAAAGTTCTCTTTCACTCGCTTTCTCTCAATCTCTCCTTTTTCTTTGGCATTCAAGGTGCATCGAGAGACTCCAGAGGGCAAATTGCGCCGCCAAACCCCGTTGGTGGAGGAGCCCGAGAGCGAGCGAGAGAGGAAGTAGTCAAGGAAGGAGAATCACTGGTTGCGGTACTAACGAGATTGGAAAGTTGTGCCAGCAGAAGAGACTGACTCTTCATGCATCACGAGTCAATGATCGTTGCCTCTCACCCAGAAGTGGACGCTTATTGGGCAGGAGCAGCCTCACTTGGGTGGTGACTGCGGATCTGACGGTCACATCCGTGTCCTTATTGCATATGCCGTGCGTGCAGTGCGTGGCCGGCCACAAGTGCGACTCGGACTGCGTCTGTTTTGAGCCAGAACTCGCATAAGTGAATCCAGGGCAGAGGCAGGAGTGAGTGAGTGAGTGAGTGAGTGGATTCAGACATTATCTTGGGAGGAGAATGAGTGTGGTCTGAACTGCGTCTTGGTTGCAAAAGAATTTCCTCCGCCACTCCGTGGATGACCAGCAGTGCTTCCTTCTTCCACCAAATACTCATCATCCTCTTGGCTCTCCTGCTACTCCTCGTCAAAGGTGCGTAAAAAAAGGAATCCGGGGAAGAAATCTCCTGCTTTTTAGGGCTGCTCCACCTGTTCTCTCTGCGTGCGTGCGTGTGTGTGTGAAGGTGCAGAGCGAGTAATATGACAGTGATTTTTCCGCGCTGTAACACTTCCATGGGCGAACACCCCATGTTCATAAAGGAAACGACACCTCAAGGTGCAGTCAATAAAAGCATCTCATAGTATCCGCGTGCAGCCCATACATGTTCACAAGGGCTGATTGTACGTATTACTTTGGTGATCCACTGCCTGAATCAGTGTCTCAGCAATTTATTGAATACACAATGATCACTTAGCACAAACCAGGTGTCACGTGATGCTGTAAAAAAATAGCCCTAACATAGATACGTCCAGGAAAGATCAAGCTCCTCCTGCAGCACAGCACAGTGTAGACTACGGACGCAGCGGACAATAAGAATTTCTTTTGTTGTGGTGGTCGTACTACAGGACTTACGTACGTACTGCAGTACTTTACATAGGTACAAATTCCCCTTTCTGTGAGAGAAGAAATTGCGGTCACAAAACGGCAACAGGCATGGCAAAAAATGTGCCCATCCGCCATGGGCCTCCATTCTTTTGTCGTCGCAGAGAAGACAGATGATTGGCTAGTTTGAAATCAAATCAAGGTCACCCGCGGAAAGATTTTTGTGGCATTTTTGCACACTGCGAATAAAAAACCTCACTACGGTAATTGAACCAAGTTGGCAGGAGGGTTCCTGGAAGGAGATTTGCCCTCTGTGGAAGACCCATGACGTGTAACCTGCTGTGCTGCATCTGTGAGCGGTACGACTTGTATGACTTTTTTTATAATAGAGAAAGGTTGAGAGAGATTGGACATCTCCTGAGCATCACACTAATCTCTCTTGGCTGCTGTTGCTCGTTCTGCGGGTTCCACTTTCTTGTCTCAGTCCCCTCATCCAAGCAGTTGGCATCTCAGATCGCTTTTCCATTAGTTGTTTTGATGAAACTTTGCTGAGCCCTGATCTCAACTCAGCTGCAACTGTTACTCGAAACTCATTGAGAAAAGACAGAGAATTCTTATTTTCATTTCCGCCCCTTTTCACTCTTTTCAAACGTTTTGTGTCCGCTCGGACAGATTTAAAGAGCTCTTTGACGGTTAACAGTTCGACATAAAGCAAGCCTGCTAAAATGGGTCTTTGGTGCTTTTGTTGCGAGGGCCTTAACATCATGGCCTCGAGTGCGTGCGTGCTGATACGCGACATGGCTTTCAGACACTTGTCCCTTTCCAGCGACAACTAGTCTCATTCAGCCTCAAAATACGAGTATTGAGCGCAGTCAATGCCTTTGACACCAAAGGAGGGGAGGGTGATGTCCACCTGGGTGTCTGAAGGACCATTTGCACAATAAGATGTTACAAGCGTCACTCGTGGCTCAGAAGGGTCGGACAAGCATTCATTGCATAGTCTGGATAGTCCTGAAGAGTCAGGACCTCTGGGGCAGTGAGATATGAATACACGTCTGTCTCTACGATACAGACGTGTATGCAGTATGGTTGTGACAGCAGGTGACGTCCGCGGAGCGCAGATCCCACTGTTCGTCTCATACGTGCTGCATCCACGTCAACTTGGCCAGGAAGATCCTCATGAAGTTGCAACTACTGGCAGTCCAGTTGTCATCAGCCAACTGTCGCTTGGCATTTCTTGTTGCAGCGACAAAGGCCTTAGAGGCTCCTCTCCTTCGTTCTCATTTTTGCCGCTACGCTGCAGCAATCGTAAACTTGAAAAAAAAACCCTGGCAGGGAGGAGGAAGAAGAGGCCAGGCAGAATTCCCACAATTTGAGTTCAGAGCAACGAAGATGCTGATGGCCTGCAAAGCATCCCTGGAGGCCATTGCAACTGCAATGACAAAGCATGCAGAAAATCCTCCTTCTCTCCTCCGGATCAGGCCTGGTGTGAACTGACCGTTGCATAGAAGGCTGGAAAGTTATTTAGCACCCAAAGCATTTCTTCTTGGTCAACTTGAGTCTCGCACTTGGGGATGGACAATTGGATGACGTCACGCCAGATGGCAATTTAAAGTCTCCACGGGGTTGGAGCCTTCTGTACTTCGGAGAAGAATCCGCCAGTGTAAACGGGACCGAAGTTCCTTATTTTCCTACTTGAATTCAGGGAAAAAAGTTTTTCTTCGATTTTGCCAACGTCTCTCGGACGTCAGCGAGGCTCCAACCATGCTACGTATTTAACCAAGTTTGCTTTTTCCTGTCCATTCAGAAGTCCTTCCATTTCTGGCAAAATAAGCTGGGCGAGGTAAGCTTTTCTCTCTCTCCCCCTCTTCACTGCATCATAAGACTTTGGAGATGGAAAAACCGCTGCTCTTTCTCTGTCGCCGCTTCTCCAAATCAAGATGTCTCCGTAACAGAGGAACGGTCTCATGTCTGAGATCATGGACTGCTCTGTGCACTTGGACGTCCTCACCACCGGCCTCACAGGTAGCGCCGTCAACGACCAGGACGACGCACCAAAGCTTCATCGTGTCATCATGACGCAATCTTTCAGAGCTCAGTAATGCTCCTCCAACCGTATGACATTAGGCCGTGACTTCGCGGAGCGAGCAGTCCATGTGGGCAGAGGTAGACAGACTTCCTCCCCCCTTCTTACTTCTCTGAAAATTTCGCATCTGGCGAGCTGAGTGCAAGTTTTCGCGAAATGAGCCCTTAGAAATGAAGTCGTAAAACTTTATAAACGCGCTCTACTCCTCTCTTTTTCATATATATAGAACTGTGTATTGTAGTATGTACTCTAGCAGACAGAGCCGAGAAAAGTACCTTTTATGGGGACTCCTTCAGTGCGCAGTCTAGCACCATTTCTACGCACAAAGTCCTGCTACATCCGTACGAGCAACATGGACATGGGCGCACCGAAGCACTGCCTTCTGGCAGTGCGAATCATCACTCTTGTCTAGTCGAGCTCAGTACGTATGTCAGCTTAAAAGAATACATAGCGAGAAGAGAGGGAGGGGAGAATTACTATTATTATGTGAATGAGACGACAGTTTCCAGATTTTTTTCTTTTCCTTACGATTTTCTCCTGAAAAGTCTTCTAATTGCTCCATTCCGCATTCTGCTCAATTGGGTTGTTGCAGCAACGCTATTGCTACGGTAAAAAGTGCCTTCAGCTCGGTTTATTCCGAGATGGTGAGTTAGTCTTGCACAAGGACTGCGTGACAGCCAAGACATCTCAGGAGTGACTCCATGATCAGAAAGGAGTCAGGGCCGTACGCATTGCGGTCTCATTCCGTGGACTGGAAAAAAATCATCTCGCCGAAGTAGCCAAAATTTTAGAGGCCTTAATGAAGCGCATTTTACGACAGAGTCGCTTTTGCACATGGCATTCGCAGCTCAAAGCAAGCGTGCGCTGTAGAGAAAGCTCCGTCGTCGTCGTCGAAGAACGAGACGGTCACAAAATAAATCTTTTTCTTTGGAAAGCCAAGAGTTACGTCCTTTCTTCCCCCCCCCCCCTCCTCCTCCGGTCCTCCCTCCCCCCTCCTCTCGGGCGGCGGCCACCGCCACGCCCGCCTCGTTCGTGTCACCCACAGCCCCTAAGAATGTTTGTCTCCTTTCCCGGTGACACGCCCAACAGATGTAAGAGGCATATACTCGCATGAGGGAAAACGGATGAAGTGCACGAGTACACGGACGACCACTACTCTACGTACGTACTTGAACGAGTTGTATGGACCGGGTTGTAAAAATAAGTGTTATGCCCTCTTCCCTACTGATGTCGTAGCCCTCCCCTCCTCCTTATGTCACTCCTCTTGGCCTTCCTATCTCCAACTCCATCACCACCCCTGGAGCCTTTTCTGCATCCGACCCCGTGGACTCTTTTCTTGACTCACACTGTGCACCCTTTGCGCGATCAGAGATCCGTTTGACTTGTACCAGAGCGTACAAAGGGTGTGTAGAATACGAGATTCAGCTGAAATACAAAGAGGCTACGTAGTTCTCTGTATTCCTTCCCCTGTCTTTTTGACCTTGTTATGCTGCTTTCATTTTTTTGAAATACACACGTGGTCTAAACTTAAGAGAATCAACAGGGTGTCTGGAGCCAATGCATGTCGATTCAGAAGGCTAGAACAAAAAAGAAGTTGTGGAATTTGGCTGGGTGGATCTTAGGTTTGTATCTTAATGGTAAATTTAAAAAGTTTTTTCTTGAATAAAGAAAGCGAAACTCCACCTAATGCTGATTTCAAATCTGGGGCTACCTTTGGCAAGACTCATTCTTTTAGGGAAAAGTCTTATGTGAAAGTCACTAACTCACTTAATACCACTTCTTTGGCAAGAGCAAAACAGAAGTCCTCTCATTTCTTCTGTTAACCACAAGTTTGGCTTCACATTTGATAAACCATGATTTCTTACATTTTTAGTCATAGCTAAATCACCCAACACCACTTTTGGACAATTCTGGTCCATTTGGTCTTTGACTCAGTGGTCGACTTGGAACTCCGAGGAATTCCGCTGTGTGGAACCCAGTGACTGACTTTGAATACAATTCACAATACATTGTACACCTTACAGCCTATTTATTGTTCCATACAGTACCCAGAAGAGTAGGGCAGTAGGGCAGTATGACACGATGAGTCATTTTTCTTGTAAAAAAAAAAAAAGTCATCGACCATCATTTATCACAACACCTCATTCTTATAGCCACGGAGAATGTTCGCCACGCCGGGTCATCCTCGGCGACTGCGGTCGACGAGGCCCCTGGTCAGGACGAGGACAAGGCGGACGAAAATTTCTTTTCGTCCGCCGCCCAAGCCTCCCTGGCTTACGTGGACGACCCGCCCGTGCCCGCCCCGATCCACCCGCAGCAGCCCGAGTCTCGGCTGTTGAATTTTCTCATGCAGAATTACGACAGCGACGTGCGACCCCTCCTGAACGTGTCCGCGCCTCTCATGGTCAAGGTCGGCATCACCCTGACGCAGATCTTCGACATGGTAAGCTGCACAGATAAGTAATGGACTTAAAAGGCAATCACACGAGCTGCACAACTGACCGGACCCGATGTTGCAAAGATTTCCTGAAAAAGAAAGAATTGCGACCATCAAAAAGACAAATGGGGATTCCCCAAATTAAGCGTGATGTTACTTACCCCTTCAGTGGTTCAGGTAAAAAAGGATTCTTCGTGGACAATCGCAGCAAGTCTTAGTACAAATCATTACTGCAATGTACAGTGTGAGTACGTGGTTGCACCTCCTTGCTGCACCCACATTCCATACAGTCCTTGCGTATGTGGCTGGAGTTGCACGACACGTGTCGGGATTTCTTCGCCACTACGTGCCGAGGATAGCATTTCTAGAAAGGAATACCTTCTGTGCACTCTACCGCGCTCACAAGACAGTCTGGGCATAAAAAGACGTATCTTTTATCCGATGTAGAGAGCCTGCTCAAGTCAGGGAAAGACAGAAAAAAGCACATTTCCTACACATGAAGACATGACATTATTGTGACGCTCGCTGTCTGCATTAGACGGAGCAGCTGCTGAGGTCACTTTACAGTAAAGTAAGTGTTAAGTAAGTAAGTCTCAGTAAAGTATTTTAATGTCCAGCAGAACCAATCAGCTCTTACCTGCAACAGGAAGTGTCATGCAGTACTTGGACTGACTAAAAAGTTTTTTCTTAGGACGAGAAAAACCAAGTGATGACTACAAACGTTTGGCTGGACCAGGAGTGGGACGACGTCCTCCTCCGGTGGGATCCTGCGCAATTCAGCGGCTTGAAGAAGATCAGGATACCCTGCGACAAGATCTGGCTGCCCGACATTGTCCTGTATAACAAGTAAGTCGATACGTACTGTGTACAGCCAGATATTCAATTAATACATATAGCTTAGCTCCCAATGCTTTTAGTTCATCTATCACCGTCATTACTCAATTTTTTTTGCCCGGATCGCCTCATCTGTACTTCCTTATTTACTTTAGAAGGAGGTCAGTGACAAAAAGTCACAGCAACCTCAAGACTTTTTGATTTGGCTAATGCGGACCTGAGCAAGAAATGAGGAGAAAAGGCTGGCGTCCAGAAGAGGACCTGCAAGACATAGCATCTCCTCCCTCTTTCTGCACCAGTAATGCATGTATTGCAGTAATGATGTTACGCTTGTCATTAGAGACATCCTCTTTTTTCTCGTTGGTCCAAGGGAGACTTTCCCTCAGAAGATGTATGTAGAGAAGAAAAAAATCAAGGGGTTAGATTTTATCGACATAGACTTGGACAGACTCACTCGAGGAGAAGAACTATGTCCGGGGGGGAGGACGTTGAAATATCTGTACGCCTGCATGTCGAGATATGACTTAGCCGTACTCGTAGCTTTGTACATTACGACCTGCTTACATGTCTTCATTCTCCTATCCGGAAATTGCACAAACCCTCTTTTTTTCCAGCATTTGAGGTTGGTGGCCCCAATTTCCCCCCCCCCCCCTCCTCCTCCCTATATATAAAAAGAGAAAAGGGGTTGAACTAACTGGAAACGTTTCCCTACGTACGTTATCCCTTGCATGAGCAAAAGTCACGCATGATGATAAGAAGGAGAGTGGGGTTAGAAAAAAAGCCCTAGATGCCAATGGATAGGAACAGGGGTTCCATGATAGGAAGTGCAATGGTTTCACCGGTACTTTTCAAGTGAAGCTCCAAGCTTAACGGGAGAGAGAACTACTGCATCGCCAGAGTGAAAGCAGCTCGATAGGTAGTAAAAAAGGGAAGAGAGATAAAGAAATAAGTGAGGATGGGAAGGACGGGGACTCCACCAGACAGAAGAGAAGGATCATTTCAAGTAGGTTTCTCGCCAGCAAGAGGGAGAACATTTCAGTTGAACAACCCAGGGACGTGAAGTCTGTTAGGAATGACTGCCAAGCATTACTGTACGACCTGACTCTCTACCTTGACAAGTACGAGTCCCAAGCAGCCTGGATGAGTGGGGGGCAGGCAAATTTTATGGCTCACGTGATGGTAGCACCCTTGATTGATGATGGCTTTTGGAGTAGGAAACCCAGCCACTGTGTCCTTAAAACTCCGGCCCAAGTCGCACTTGCCTTAAGTCATGCAGCAGACGACAAATGTCCCCGTGGAGTAATTGAAAAGTGTGCCGACAACGGTCCTCGTGTTTGCCAGGGTTCTGCAGGTGCTTGTTTCGCATGCTCACCTCAGTAATCTCGAGCGAGGACTTCAGTCCTGGCAATGCGTCTGTCTGTCCTGACAGTCAGGACAGTGGATGTCCAGTTCTGGCACAGTATTTGGTGAGGAAAGGAGGAATGTTTATGCCTCTACTTAGCAGCGGTGGCCCAAGCAACTCCGTGACGACGGCTGCAACCTAATTCTGGCCACTTCGGCTAATGATGTTCCCAAATCCTTCTTTGAGCCGGCTTCTGCGCGCAAGCGAGCATGAATGCATGCAGAGATGTTTGCCTAGCAAAAGGATAAAAGAAAGCCCGGGTATTGCTGGCTGTTTCTAAGTGCATGAAAAAGAAATGTATCTTTAACTACAAGAAAGGAATGCACGCGTTCTGAAGGGGGACTCCAGCTCAGTCCTCTGTAGACACCATTAGCATCTTGCCGGCGTCCTCATCTCTTTCACGCGAGCCCGCGCCTGGTCTCTCTCAAGGAGTTCATTCGTGTTTCTGGAAGAGGCTCTTTGCGGTCGCCCCGTCTGATTAATTGTTGAAGAAAAGCCGACTTCCCCCCTCGCGCGCACAGGGTGAGTCAGAAGCAAGGGATGGATCGAGACCAAGAGGGTCCTAGAGGGAGGGTGCAGAGCCATTGTTACGCAGCGCAACAACATAACGCCCATTGACGCTACCCCGATGACTCGGGTTCCGTCTTGGGATGCTCAGGCAGGAAGGAAAAATGGTGCCTTTTTCTGGCCAGTGATGACACCCTATCCATGTCCATGTTCATGTCCATGTCACTCCGCTTGCCCTTCCTCACGCCACTGGCCAAGTCTCCTTGGAGGCCACTACCGTTGACCTCTTCTGTCCTCTTCTACCTCGCTTTGTGCATGTCTGCATCAGCAGACAGTTTTTGCTGCACGCTGTACTTGCATACAGATCGTATTGTGTATTCTCGACTCAGAATGTGAGTAAAGAGCAACAGAATATAGTGCATGGCTTCATTTTGTGCAAAAATGCTGCGTGTTGCATACCATTACTTCCATATTATGCCAGTATATAACAGTGTGCGCTTGGGATGTGGAGATCAGATACGTCCTCTTACAGAGCTTGCAAATTTCATATCTTCCTGTGCTCATGTGTATATGACAATGCATGTGTATAGCAATATGCGCTGGTACCAGCCAAGTCCTGGGTGTCGAGCGGCTGTCTGCCAGGGTGGGGTGGGGGTGAGGGAAAGGCTGAGAAGGGGTGAAGGGGTTGGGAGAACACTTTTTGGCGCACACACTGTAAGTACACTTGTACCGTCATACGCTGTTGGTAGGCAGAAAAAAGGCAGTGACTGTGCTGCTTTAGTGGAGCTATTAGGATTGTAAAAGCAGCTGCTTCTCTTTCTCGTCGCATTCTCTTAGGTAATACATTAAGTCAAAGCTGTGTGTGTCGCTACAGTAATGATAGTCGTTAGAGTAAAGGGTGGGACATCATACCACCAAGCCACTAGAGCCTTCTCCTCTCCCTTGGAGACTCTGTACGCCGTGCACACGCACGTACAGACGCACTGACGTTGATACCCCAAAGCTATATAGCACGCGAGAGGCTACAGGGATTTCCCCGACCACCGCCTCCAGGGAGTTGCACGCCTTTCGTACTCCTGCCAACACGGTCGAGACGGTGAAGAAGCCCTGTTCTTGAGCAGGAAGTCCAGTGGCGCTCCTGTCATGCGACATCTACTTCCGGGCAATAAACCCTGAAGGAGGAAAGAGAGAATGTGGGTGACTCAGGGGTGGGACGTTGTAAATACAGCACTTAGGCCTGTCCTGACGTTTGTCTTCGGCCGTTTGCTCATCGCTCGCTGCATTCAGTGGGCCGAAAACAATGAGACCTCCAGAACTCTGAACAAAAGGGAATAGGGCTGGATTGCATAGTTAAAAAAATGGTCTGCGGATACCATGAGACTCTCTCTGCCATCATATCACGTTACTTTAATATTGAGCAGAGCTGAGAGACAAAAACAATGCAGAACAGAGGGATAGAAGCAAAGCCCATCTCCGTCGAGTAACTGCTTAGGTGAGTGCAGAACTTCATCGCGATATATGGACAGATGGATGGAATATCATTGGCCATGTCCCACCGAGGCAATTCACAACATTGCTGGCCTTCCTTGATAGCAGGCGACATTCTTACCAAATATTATTGCAAGGATACAAAAAGTCGCGCGGCAAAGGTTATCTTACGACGCTATATACAGTACGAAACAGCCGCCCCCTCGCGCAGTGTCCAATTCTTCCCTTCTACAGCCTGTGTCTCAGACGGTAAAATGTGAAATGCACCAAGTCATACGATCTCCGTTCATCCCTCTCCCTATTTTTCCGCTCGCAGCGCCGACGACTACACGACGCCGTACATGCGCAGCCTGGCTCTGGTGACGTACACTGGAAACGTCTTCTGGCCTCCGCCTACAAAATTCAGGCAAGTGTGACTCGACAGAAAATTTGCTCTTATCTTTGGAACGTTTTTTTCACAGGTCGACGTGCTCTGTAAACGTGGCTTTCTTCCCCTTTGATGATCAGAATTGCTCCCTTAAGCTCGGCTCCTGGCTGCACGACGGATACTCTGTGAGTCACAAAAAGAGTGGCACATCTATTTTAGATCTAGCATGCGGGTCAGGGTTAGGCAGCCTCTTTTATAGACGCTCCCAGTTAAAAAAAAGAGTCACCTAAAGAAAGAGCCTCCTCAGGGTTGACATCTGGCTGTGACGGGAACCCCCACCCCTGCTCTAGAGGGACCAACCCAAAGAACAAGTTTGGTGTTGAAGTTTTACTAAATAAATCCTGTTTTACCTCGCTGATGGAAGGTCTGTCTGGGATCCTCATTCCCTCTTCATCTAAGTGACTCCAAGCTCGTCTCTAAAGAGATGCACCCATGAACGCGCCTCCTTCGTTATTAAGCACGAATTATACAAAGTCATGACCTAAGAGCTGTTGATTACAAAATTCGGGGCATGGAGTTTCTTTGCGAAGATGATAATTGTAGCTTAGCATTAGTTAGGATGGGTCGTTGGTTCAAATCCGGCCAGTCCCGGACGATCTCTTGTCAAAAAATGTCATTTAGAAGTGGCTGGATTGGAAACTGTACATGAATACATAGAGGGTGCGCACACTCTAACCACTGAGCCTAGGGAGTCATCTGGCCCTGATTGTCAGTTCTGTAGCCCGTGGTAAAGTACTTTGCACACGTTTTTCACTCTTCACCGCACACTCCTGTTGTCAGGACGCTGTAAAGCGCTCTTTTCCTGCACGCTCGGAGTACATGAACTGAACATGCACTGCTTCTATAGACATCGGTGGGTGATTGAATAATTGTTCGTGTACACGAGCAAGCAGTCCCCGCTTTCCATAATGCGGTGGTAACAGCAACAATTCCGTTAGATGGCTCAAAAAGCCACTGTCCATTCTCTGTTATGCTGTGAGTGAGTGAGCCAATCTTCAGATCAATCGCTGCACTGCACAATACAACCTTGATCACGGTCAAGAGAGAAAAAGCCGAGTAAGAGCGATGGAAAGGACAAGAGACGCTTTTTATTTTCTTGTCTTGCTGCAGCCATCCTCCTGCTCACACTCTCTTTCTCTCCACTCACATGTGTGTGCACTATAAGAGGGACGCCTGCTTTTTACCCATATTAGCCCAAAAGGCAAGACAAATGGTCGATAGCCACCGCTGCCTTTGTTTGGGGCCCATCCAACATTTTTGTTGCGTCTTCTCTCTCTCTTTTTGTGGCTTCCCCGTTATGGAAATATTTGCCGAATATTAGTCAGTTAAGTAGAGCGGTGGTCGACAACGGCGTCGTTGGCAGTAAAGTGGCGTTCATCACGGCCGAGTGACAACGGGCTGCAGAAGTGGGCCACCAAGACGTGACACGACGCTCGGACGTGCAGCACGTGCAGGGAGGGGGGGGGGGAGGGGGGCATACACCTGGGCTAACACTGTTGTTGTTCGTGCCTTTCGCTCTGCCCAAGACCACGACGTCCTGGACCCCTCTCGACTCCTCTTGCCGTCCCACTCGGACACGTTCTACCCCTCTGCACGTCGGTATAACTACAAATATGACTTTATTGTCAATGAAACCAACGCGCAGGCAGCATGGCAAGAGAGCAGGGGAGAACCTAATGTGCACAATGGGATGCTGGCAAGCTCCCAAAAGTGGGGCGCTAAGTTGCGGAGCTGCGAGGGCCGCGTCTCCGTCAAACAGTCCCTGGGGTAGTCTTGCACTTGCACATTCCCATGTTTCTAACGTTTCGCGCGCGAGACAATGGAGTTGTGCAGAGATCGACCTTGACTGCCGTCGTCCTCACGTTTTGACCGGAATTATCCAGCGTAAGGAAAGTCTGGCAGTCGTTGGCGAAGGCCGGAGCCATAACGGGGCCAAGAAATATGGGTGAGACCCTGTGGGCACCGAGATGCTCGTGGGACAGCTGACCGAGGCTTTTATTCCTAGAGGTGTTTGTTGCGCATGCATTCCAGGATAGGATCTTTCTCTGTTACTGGGAAAAGAGTTCGATCCAGTGAGTTTTCCTGGGACAGGTCCAATTAAGCCGAAATAAAAGAAGTGAACCCACGTATTGTGCTGGATGAACAAGATCAATCCGGACTGCTTTAAGGGATGACATCTTTTTTCCTCGGGAAAAAAATCTACTAACAATACAAGATTACAATGATCAAGTTTGTTTTGTAGCATCTTTCACTTTGTTGTCTGGCTTGTTCAGATCAACACACTTTTCTGCTATTCGTTCGTACGGGAAAGTCCAAGCTGGCTGCTGTCTTCTACACAGACGTCCACACCAATGTTGACATCATCCCGGAAAAAGAGGTGTTTTTGTCACCGCTGAGGCATCCAAGCGGTGTCCAGGATATTTTCCTTCTGTGATTCATTATTTGCCGCTACAACGAAGCATTTTTGATCATTCAACATGACCGGATGTCCGCTGGTTGTTACTCACCAAGTCTCTGGAGCTTGTCTTCACCGGACAAGAATGGCTTCTGGAATGCCCACGAGCTTGTGGATGAGTTGTCCCTTTGTCAGGTGGCTCCAGTCCCCGGTCTTAGCCGGCCTTAGGACCTTGTGAATGAGGTCATGGTTGATCTTGTTCTTGAATGAACACGAGTTTTGTTTTGCTCTGATTCTGACACATGGATAATTTGACCGAGTTCTCTTTTTTTGGTGATCATCGTGGTTTCAACTGATAACGAGGATTTGTGGGAGGACAGCTGCAGCGATGTTGCTTTGTCCGCTCTTACGAGCAGTTCCCACTTAATGCACCAACCACTTAAAGGCTGGCCTGTCCAAGCACCGACTTCAGTTCCACACACATCGCATCATCCATGCAGTACATAGGGAAGTCTTTGCCACTGACACGAGCGCACTAGCGGGTCAACCTTGTACGCTCCCTTGATGGTCAAGTTGCTCTCCCTCTGGCGGAAGCTTCTTTCTGGGTCGCTAGAGAAGAAGCGATTCTTTGGCATGAGACGTAAATCGACTTTCCGTACAGGTCTGCGCACTGCACTGGCAGTTATTCATCGCCAATATAAATGAGCTATATCACAGAGGCAATGAGGTCTTCTGGCCGAGGTCTTTTCTGACAGGTAAAAGAAGCTGCCCGGACTACAACAAGTGCACAAAACCTTGGACATACGAAGTTTTGTGCACGAGTGCAAGTTGAGGTTGCTTCACCCATCAGAAAAGGGCAAGGCCAGAAGATCCCATTGCTGAGGTGATGTAGCTCATTCACGTTGGTGATGGATATTGTGGTTACCATGAAGCAAACGCAATACAGGTCCAAGATGTGTGCGCACTGATAAAATGATACGAATGCTCATGAAGAGTGGTCCTCGCTCCTTCTTCATATTCCATGGTAACTCCATTATATGCTACGCTGACTTAACAATATTTCACACAAGCTGGATCACATTCGACGGTAATTTCACTATATTCTACGCTAACTCATCATATTCCTTGCAAACTCTGTACCTGGACGAAGGTACTCCCACTGGTTGGAAAAGAAGTGGTACATGATGTAGTTCTTTCTGAATTATCGGCTATTAACGAAAGCTTCCCAAATGGACTGGTCAGTGTGAAACTACTTGAGATGCCCTACTAGACGTGTCAATTGCGCCAAGCTAGGTTCGTTGACACCAAAACAGTACTACCTCATTGAATATTACTACTCTTGAAGTCAATCAAAGCACCTCCCAATGGTCCTCAGGATATATCCGGAGCTACCACAAACAGTTGGAAAATTATTGAGGGATGACGAAACGTAAAATTTGTCCAATGAGGAATGCCCAGGTGTTGTTCAGTTTTTGCTGCAACTTCAAAATGATGGCAAGAATGCAGTCAATGAGGCAGCATCACACTTTAACGTTACCAGAGTCACCATGTCCCTTCCGTAGTTGGAGGAGAGTAAAACAGGGCTGAGATCTGAAGCTGTGAGCCAATAAATTGGAGCAAACGTTGTTGTTCTCTCTGCTCGCATTTCAAAAATGCTTCAATTACTGTCTCCTGACCAAGATCAAACGTTCGATGTATCATCTTTTCCTAGCGGAAGTAGCATCATATTTCCTTCGTGCCGTACTACATAGAAGGCCTGTATTTCGTTTGCCTCGTGGTAATCTTGTAATGACTCATAGCACTGGCATGACTGACTATTGTTCAGGATTCCTAATCTCCTTTGTTCTGTCTGTCTGCTCTTCTCATGCATGGGCGTAGGCAATGTGCGATCATGGAGAAAAATATTATTCCTCATACTCTTTTCTCTCTCTTACACACCCAAGTACAGGTACTCAATAACAGGCAACTGTCTGGACTATAAAGGGTTAGGAAAAGGGATGAGAATGGATATACGAAGAAAGCCAGCACAGCCATTCCTTTTTTCCGGTCACTTTTCTGAGAATGGCCAAGCAATAAGGCCAAACTCTCCCAAGTATGTAAAAAAAATATTCAGTTGCTCAATAAATCTCATACGGTAGACAAGCTTTGGCCCTCGCTGTTTTGGAGCGCAACCGACCTGCCAAGCAAGCCTCAAATTTTTATGCACTTTGGGCGTTCAGCGAAGAGTTTTTGTTTTACGCCGAGAACTTCTGTATGCTGCCAGAGGTTCAGGCTCCCCTCGTACTTGTTTGGCTCATGCATTCGGGTTGCCTCTAGACGTTATCAAGTCATAAATATGAGTCACCGCTAAATAAGCTGTTGCTCTAAGCTCACAAGTTGACAAAAGCGGCCACCGCTTTTGTAAACTTGTTCTTATCTACCAACGTATGCGCGCCATTCACAGAAGTAACCAAGCTGCAGAGGTCACTCCAGACTCCTCCCACAATATGCAAATCGTATAAGCTGGCCCCAAAAAGGAGGAGAAAAAGCTTCTGCATATTTTGTGTACATGTCCAAACCTCTGTCGGACTCAGGGCCGAGATTTTCTTTACTTTTTCCGGCCTTTCTTCCTCTCTTTTCCTCTCTCTTTTTTTTGAGATCGATTCCCACTCTCAATCTTGCCATCAGCCAGCGGCAGGCGTGAATGAGAAATTGCAAGGCCAACCAGAACCTTATCCACAGAGAATCCTTTTTGCCTGCGCTGATGGTCGACTTCGCCTTCGAGCAGTCCACGTTCTTCTCCCAAAATTGTCCTGCCAATAAGCTGGACCTGAGAGCAGACAACAGCCAAGAGTTGGCGACGCTCAAGAGACACGTCGTGTATCAACCAGTCCTCAAGTTGAGGCCATTATGAGACCGTCCCTGGAGTGATCTCGAGGTCACTCATTTTGACTCGAAATGTCAGACATGTTCTTGAAAATGGTCACAGTCTGTTCTGTCAGGCCTCTCGAGGTCACATTCTGAGTGGGGCCTTGTTGGGGCCCATAAGGATAAGCGAATGCTGACGTTCAAGGACCACATATCACGATATGTCGAGCCACAGGTCTGGGAAGTATGACTCTCCTTGTCGCTCCTCCCTAGAGAACGCACGCTTCTGGGCGTCTGGATGCAAAGGCCTCTTCTTTGCCACACCAGGGTTCAAATTGACATCGGGCAATAACTATTTCACGAGCTCCCCCCCCCCACGCTCGTAAAAATGGGTCCCCCCCCCAAGTGCATGCCTGAGTTTGTGGCGCGAAAAGTTTCTTTTTCATCGAAGACACAGTCTGTGCGTGCGCTTCAGTGTACCCGTGCGTGCATCTCTATGCTGCATTGGAATTCATATAACATAACAAGTGCAATTTTTTATATGCGCAAGGGACGAAGAAGGAGCTTTTAGCCAGATTGGGCAGTTTCAGGGCCCTTGATTTCTACCCCCTTCTTTCTGTCTCTAAAGGTAGGTTTGCACTGGAGATGTTGAGTGACTGAACTCATATAAAGTACGTGTTAAAATTGCGATTTTCCCTGGGCGAGACAGTGTTTTTGGCTGCCATAAAGAGGCCACAAAAACTTGAGTTTGACCCTAATCCGGAAGTGTAAACGACCCCGAAGTCCAAGACGTTATAGATCAGCTGTCTCGCCGAGCGGAAGTGACGCGTGACCACGGCAAAGGAGGTTGAGAACTCAATACCAGTGAGTTAACTCTGCTTCTTTCGTTTCCTGAAATGCAAAATGTCTATCAAAAGTCGGAGGAACAGAGTAAGAAAGTAAGAAAGTCAGTTAGTTCGTTACAGAACAAAAATTTTCTTTGATTTTCCGCCTATGGAGAAGCTGCAGAAAAGTCTAGCAAACAAACGATGTTACTTAAAAAAAAAGAAAAAGAGCAACGGTGCCGATACAACAACAAGAGCCTGGAAGCGAACAGCGCCGTCGACAGAAGGGACGTGGCCGCTATGGGCCTGAGGGAGGACAGGAGGAATAACATTGTGAGGATAAGAACGGTGTTAAATGGACAGGGATATTGGACATTTTTTTTCACTCACACAGCACTTGTGTACATACGGTAGTCATGCCGCCTGCAGAAAATAAGTAGGACAGTAAGGAAATGCCCCTGGGGGAAAATAATTCCCTCTTCCCTTTTTCGCCGCCGCCGATGCAAGCGAGGCTCATTATGCTCCAGGAAGAAAGGATTAACATAAATCGAGCCAGCCATGGTACAGTAGAGATTTCTTTTTAACTGGGGAGAAGAGGAAATAGAAAGCTAAATGGGGGAAATCCCGTCGTCGTAGACACTTGTGGAGAACTATTTAGACACTTTCTCTTTCCCCATTCGAGATACTTCAGATACTTCACTACTTCTGAAAAGGCAATTGTTCGAGACGAGAAATTTCACTCGCAGATTTGCTTCGTCCCCCCCCCCCCCAAGAATAAGGGTGCAGTCTGAAAGTCCTTTCTTGTTTGCGCTGAAAACTTTCTCTCTGATTCAAAATGCTTTCTCTGGGCCTGTGAAAAAGCACCTTTTTACCTCTTGCCTTCCCTTCCCTTCGTATTCAAATGAGGTGTATCCTTAACGCCGGCATAAAACTCCAAATTGTCCGGCCAGGACATGCATTGCAGTAGGCATACAAGGCCTCAATGTCCTGATCATTACTTTTCTCAAGCTTCAGATTGTCATGCGCACAACGTTTTCTAAGCGCTCCTTGGCTCTATCTATGTGTCAGTCCCTGGTGGAAACTGACCCAGGATGCAGAGCCTACTTACTTTCTTGGCTTCTTGGAAGTTACCCACGTCAGGGTCGTTGCTATTATGGTGTTAATGCGGACCTGTCTCTTTCTGACGCGTGCGAAAAGAAGAGCCAAAATAAAAGAGGAAGAAAGAGATGCAATTCTCACGTACATAGTTGCAGCACCTGTCAGACTGTCCTTCATCGCTCTCTTCAGCTTTCTTCCTCGCTTTTTACTTGGCAGAGCAGAAGCTATAACATTTGCTCATATCGTCAGACATGGTCATATGCCATAAATCGTGTCTTCTGCTCCTCCAAGACGACCACCAAGTGCTGGGCATGCTGAAGTGATTAAGCTTGCATAAGTTGCTACACATGAGCTTAGGAAGTTTGCGTGTGTGTGTGTGTGTGTGTGTGTGTGTGTGTGTGTGTGTGTGTGTGAGAGAGAGAGAGAGAGAGAGAGAGAAGGAGCAGCACTCAGGTGTGACCGAAGTGGGTCCCTTGTCAAAGGAAAACAAATTGGGGGACCTCTGGGTACTCAATTTTTGCTGGAAAAGGAGAAATTGCAATATCCGCGGTAGAAAAAGACTGCAACTACCCTATTTTCTTTCCCTCTGAGATTGAGGCTTTCAGGCACTCGTACGTACGCACACACACGCACGCACACGTCTGTCCTTTTTTGGTTCTTGAACGCTCTCACACACACAGAGGCGCATGCACGCTCAGATGAACAATTTCTTCTTGGTATGGTGGTTTACTAGTGCGCATGAAGTATTGGGCCTTTTTACTGGGCCTTCTCTTCTTAAATGACAGCTGCGTCACTGGATGCGTGACAATGGCCAAGAGAGTGGTGAGCGTTTTTACGCCAATATGCACACAAGAGTGCACTGAAATAAAAACCACATTCCCCTTTTTTTTGCACTGCCGCTAATTGCATCTTGAGAAAGAGGCAGTTCCGCATGGTCTCTCCCCACTTGAAGGAGAAGAAAGGCAGCGAATGAAGAGAGATAGCAAAACAAGCCTTAGACAACTACTTTGGCAAGGAGAGGCTCTCGTTCGTCAATGCAGCGTGAGCTGAAGTCTCCCTCAGAGTGACTGCGACAAAAACCTATTCATATTGGAGGCAATGGGGTGAGGGGTGGGGGTTGGCCAAGCTCTGACGTCGTGATCAAGGGACAGGAGGGAGGACGTTGTTCGCTCTTAGAAATCACTTTCTCCCCTGGAAGATTGGTTCATGGTCGAATTCCACTTGGGAACAAACTTGAATGCACGAAAACTTGAAGGCACCTTAGAAGTCGTCTGCCTCTCTCCAAGTGGTGTGCCAATAGGGAAGCAGCATAAATTGGGGAAGATTGGAAAAATCGCCTTGCCAAAAGGCCGGTGCCAGCACGCTGTGCTGCGATAAACAAGGGCAAGACCAGGTGAAAAGGCCAAGGCCCTCAAGGCCATGTATGATGAAGAGAGGGGACGTTAGTTACGCCACACAAATATGAAGGAGACCATTGGAATGCAGTCGTCTTGGAAGTGCCTCACTTTGTTCTCAAGTTTGTGCTTCTCTTTCAGAGGCCGAAGCACGAGAACCCCCACTTGAGTACAGCGGCCTCGCAGTACGTGTACGTATATTGGGCTGGGGCAGCGCTTCATCTACCTCCACCAGACATAATGAAAGTGAGGAGAGAGAGAGAGAGAGAGAGAGAGAGAGCAGTAGATCTTGCTTTCAAGCACTCACACTGAATGTGTTTAATGCATGTGTGTAGAGCGCCAAAGCTGCTACTGCCTTGGAGTATCCTGCGTCTGATCTGTCAGACGGAGTCGTCTCTTCTCGCCAACAACTATTACACTCAAAACAAATGATCCACCACCATAAAAAACCGAGGGTAGAAGGTCTAGACCTCTAAACAAAGCCCTATACCATTTGCTCAAGCGAATCTTTTCCTAGAATCTGCGAGATTGAGAGACCCATCAGCAGCAACTACCATGGCACTACAAAGGTCAACACGTACGATATTGTACGTAAGGGCGTACAAATAAAAAAATCCCACCGCATGTGACAAAATTCCTGTGAGAAGTAAGTGATACTTGCAACCGCTCCACGGTCACGCAGGTCTTACTGGGCATTGTGCAAGGTACAGGGTGATCCGAAATAGATGCCAGAAAGTAAGTGCGTGTTGCTCCGACTACGTTTAGGGCAGTCGAGACTTTCATGGTCAGAATTACTCTATATTGATGGAAATTCTATTCCTCGATAGGAGCCATTCTCCGGCGCTTCAGCAAATGTTCAGAATGTTCAGAATCCCCACCCCACCCCACCCCCATTTTCGGGGATACAAAATTCCCAACGTCCACAAGTATTCCGACAATCATTCTGAATGTGTTGCTCACTCAGGGAATTTGCCAAGGTCCCGGCAACAAACTTGGGTTCACCCACTGTGTGTGGCTTCTTAAGCCAGACTTTCCCCAGGGTCACAGCCCAAAGCCAGTTGTCAAGGGGTGACAAGTCCGGCTGAATCCGCTGTGCATGCAGCAAGAAAACAGACGTCACCTCTACTCAAGCAGCTGAGGGAGACTCCTATGGAGGAATGATTTTTCCTATTGACTGAGTATCTCTCTCCAGGGAAGTCTCCACTGCCCTGAGCGTGGAGACAAGGGTTGGGGCAACAAGCATTTACTTCGTCGTATTTATTTTGGATCGCCCTGTCTTATGCATCTCTAACCTGCGTATGTCCTTCACCGTCTTCTCCGGAGGTCTAACGGAGTAACTTTATATGATCTCTTCCGGTGATAGCGAGAAAAGTTGGCCCATTTATCTCTTTTCTGCGCTTGTATGCGGCGAGAGAATGCAGCGTCTTGTACCGGGTGAGCAAAAAAAAGTGCACCACGAAACGGGCCGAAGAACGCAGCGTATTCTTTGGGAGTCCCAAGCTCCAAGACTTGGTGAAAGCATATTAAGGCGACCTCCTTGTCAGATTTTCTCCCACTTAATATTAGTTGAGACGAGTTTCTGGCGCCTTCATATTCGCGCAATGTTGACGGGAAAACTCGACTTTCTGTACACAGCAAATGTACAATAGCCTCTCAATATATTGAGCCCCCTGGGCAGCAGGAAGGAGTATACTGTGTCGAGGGTCTCGCTGTTGCAAGAGAGACAAATTAGCGGACCCAGGGAGTGAGATTGAGTCAGAAATCGACTTTTAACGGCTGCGAGTGACAGAAAAACTTCACGTTGTTCTTCCAGTCGTTGTAGAATTGAAAACCTGCATCATGACCTTTCAGCATAAGGTGCGGTACATTGACATTGCTGCTGAAGCCGTTGTTGGACACTGCTGTGTTCTCCATGCACGACCACTTCGTGTTGCGCGAGGTCAACTTTTTCTTTTAGGGTGTTTCTTTTCTTCGAGGACTTTGACACTCTCATATAACTTTGTCATGCTAGAGAACATTTCAGGAAAGTCGCTTTCTCTTATGTTTTTGCAAAAGTTCACTATGTCGAGAACTGTCATTTTTTGGTAATTCATTGTCAAGAGTGACTTGTCTAGCAATAAATTGTTAGTCAAACAGAGAACCTTGTGAGGAGTGTCGAGTACACACCACATGGGGAGTCTACTGTACGTAGCTCCTTGGTCGGCAGCACCCATTACCGAACGAGGTCAAGTGACCACGATAAGGTAGACAACACAGTTGGAACAGTGGCAATAGCAGTACTTGGAGCTGCAGGAAGGATTCGGCGCTCACCCATAAGTGAAAAACCTAACCCAAGCGTGAATGATAATCTGTACCAATAAGGCTCTGTAAATACCCAAGGCGTAGAAAAGCAGTCAAATTCTCAGGGACGAGCACAAAAGCAGAAAGGCAATTCTAAACAAGATTTGCGGAAAAGTTTGCTAAGCCATAATGAAAGCACCAGTGGTCTTTGCGTCTGGGAAGGTGTTCCGGATGGGACTGAACCTTAAGACGGAGTAAATGAGACCTAAAAATGGAGCAGCGATGTCATCTAACACTCGTAGGCACAAATGCAGATCCAATGACACACATTCCTGGCCAATTTTCCTTTGCCAACTGCCATCGTCTTCTGCCCACTTTTTTTCCTCTTGGCCCGAGGCGTCAACCAGGCGCAGGCCTTCAAGCTGGCCAAGTTGTTCTTGTTGTTGGAGAGGAGGGGAAGGTTCAAAGCGTGACAAGAAGTTGTCAAGTCACGAAGGCTTTTCTTTCGCCGTCTTGAGATGGCGTATGTAGTGACCTCAAGGCCAGAATGTTAATTTCGGGCCGAAAGAGGTCAAATCTGCCACGTGGTCCCTAAATAAAGTGGTAGGTCACGTTGCCAAGAACCCAGGTCACTGGTGGTTTACAACGAAATCGAGAATTGCTCCGTCAGCAACAATGATTTTGCAATTGTTTCTCTCGAAAAGCCCCCAATGGTTGCTCATGTCCACTGACCACAGCGCGCATTCCAAGCCGTGGGCCTTCAAGGAAGGCCTCTCCATGTCTCTATCTCCTCCCTCTTTTCACGGGCGGGCGACTCTTGGATGGAGATCAGAGGCGGAAACGAGAACCAACCGGAAATGGAATAAGGCGAAAATAGATTTTTTCCCCCCCTTTCTTTTCTTCCGTCCCCCCCCCCCCAGATTCTCGAGCCGTAAAGTGTAACAACACGACGATGTCAAGATTCGGATTACTACGGAAAGCGAATGAATTTTTCCTGCTTTCTCCGGTCCTTCCGCCTTTCCTCTCTTTTTTGCGGCGATAATGCGGGAATGTCTTGGCCTCCATAGGCCTCCATGGGCCTCCATAGGCCGAGACACATCTCTCTCTCTCTCTCCGCGTGCTTTTTTGCGATTTGGTTTTGTCTTGTTCGTTTCCCCCCTTCCCGCAATATCAGATCTTCGCTTCTACCCCATTTTTCTCTCTCCTCTACGGGTTGAGACTAAGGCCATTAGGCTATTATTCTCTTCTGTCTCCTGACCTTGTCTTCGTCCTCTTTTTTATTCGCTCACACGCTCTAATAACAGAGGTTCTAGGCCAACCCTCGGGTCCACGGATACACGAATCATTAGTGCAGGATTTTCACGTCTGATCTGTCGTCGCTGCTGGGAAAGTTTTGCAAGATCTTCTGCACAATGAAAACAACGACCTGAATTGGTTGTTCCACCAGATATTAGAGGAAGCCGCTGGGAAGTTTTCCTCCCATGCTCATTGCTACTTACGTCAGATCACGGGATTGCAGCAGGAAATTTTTCCTGCTGCATCAGGAAAAATGGCTGTATACTGCTCACTATCGAGATGAGTACATCAGTACTTGAGTGCATAACAGTTGACTGAGTTGGAAAGGAATGATAAGGCACATGGGATTAAATGAAGGCTTCATTCTTTTTTTTTTTTTTGGGGGGGGGGGGGGGGCTAAAAAACATTGGTCTTGCTTTCGAGGAAATTTTCATATAGGTTCATAGGGAGCAAGGAAATCTCATTTCTGAGTGGGTCGTCACGACGACGCCAGCGATGATTCTACTGCTAACTACGTTACGTCAACTGGCCGGGACATTTCTCACTCCTTACTGAACAAAAGTTTCACTGTAATTTCTCTTTTCGTTTTTGCAGGAGGGGAAAAAGCCGTGAGATTCGCACTTCCCCTTTTCTGCCGCTCTCAGATGCAATAATTCCTCTCTCATACCCCTAACTTTTCCCCTTATACTCGAACGTTCTCATCATTTCCCGCTTTCCTCTCCTTGGCGAGCGGATGTGAACGTTTATACATGCATCAAGGGGTTAGGCCTCCATAAAGGGCCCAACACTTCCGCCTTAATGGTGGTGATGCAGCCCTTGAAAAAAGCCACACAGCGTCAGATTGAACCAAGCGATTCAAAAACATGATTAATTGGTGTCTCGAGCGCTGAAAAAGAATCCGTGCGAAAGCCATTCAAGTTGCAAGGAGGATCTGGGGCCTCGTTTATCCTCCTCCCGGGTTTTTTTTTTGGGGGGGGGGATTTTAGAAAACGTGTTGTCCTTCCTAAAAGATAAAACATGAGTGCCAAGTCTTGTATAGACATACGTCCTTGGTGTCATTGTTTATACCGCTGATGGCACTGCCCAAGTCGTACACGGGCTTGATGTAAGCTTCGGCTTTAAGGTTGCCAAATCCACATTCTATTTTGCACGTGCGGGGATATGAATTCGCGGACTCATCGTTGGCATGCAGAACCATTTATATCATCCAGAAGCGAAATAAGGTAAAAAAGGCACACATATGACCGATTATTCCACGAAAAGTCAAACAGGAGCCAAGTTAGAAAGAGTTGAGATCTGACTGTGAGTATTTTTAAAAGAGAAATCATATTTCTAGTGCGCCAGAGAAAGTGCTCTTTTTTTCTTCATTCTCCATTTGTGAGGAAAAAGGCACATTGCACATATTCACATCACTCATTCATTGTTCCTAACAGCTCACAAAGCATTCCTTTCCAAAGGCGCTGTTGCGTTTTAGCACTTGTACCAACACTGGTACAATGCACGTACGACCGATGCACACTTGTTCTACGGTGAACGCACGTACGTACGTACGTACGTACATACGTACATACGTATGGGCCCTACGTGTAGGCCATACGTTCCAGTGACATCGAGCCACATAACAACGCAGGACCAGACACCATCTTGCTTTAGTGAAGGGAAGGTTTGTTTATGACCTATCCCCACCTAAAACGTCTGGTCCGATTCTGCCAAGCTCCTAGCAAAGATTCGCACAGGGCTTTAAGACTGTCGGTGAGAGGGCCTGGATTTTTGCTTCAGAAACCATTTTTTCTGTGTCATACGTTGTCCTGCCATCGATTGCGCAGCAAGAAGAAAATAATGTATGAACTGTTACAGTGCTGTCACATCACTGAGCAAAGGGGAGGACACTTTTTTGGTCTGGTTGTTCTCTTCGTATGACTAAACCTCGTGGCCACATACTCATCGTATTAGTCGCTCGAGACGAAATGTACACAGGCTGTTTGTTTATTGAGATCGTGGCAAGTCAGCCCAGGCCGTGCACCAGCCCCACACCCACACGCGGCCGGGTGGTGCCCTCCATTGGGCAGTGCACGCCCCCCCTGAAGATGACGCCCACGAAGGAGACCCCTTCCCTCTTCCCCGTGCACTCGCTGGTTGGTGTTGCTTCATTCGACGCGTCCTACTTTTCCCTTTTCGCCCCATCTCCCTTCCTTCAAGAAATATTGCCTTTATCGAGTCACTTTTTTGCTCTGCTTCCGCCCACCGGATGCTGTTCTCGAAAATTTTGGCCTGTCCAGGGGGAGAGAGAAGAGTCACAATGGCACACGCAAGCATCTTCTCAAAAAATGCCAGCACGTGGGCTTGGGGTCGGTGTCGTAGGCAAGCTCGACGTTGGAGTTCTGTATATCGATGAGCGAAATCAACTCCTCCAGACTCTGGTGAGTAGAGCTGTGGAGCTGCACTCTTGGACAGCCCGAAGTTTGTGGGTGAATTCTCTTTCATCATCAGATTAAAACTCCTTAAGAACGAACAGATGGTCCGAATGATGCCTTGGTGCACTTTTCTCTGGAAAAAGGGCTAGGCCAACGAACGTACGTAATTTCGTACAGAGAATCCTGTATTGTACAAATGAAAAATAAAACTTTTCGGTTGGACAAATGTTTTGTACGGGGCTGTCACAAACGAATGTACAATGCGTCATAGTACGAACATAGGGTCGGTTCAGCGTCAGCTTCGTCACCAAAAGCGGCATCTGCCAGACAGAAAGAACAATGCTCAGGATACGGCACAATGTACTCACAGGATTTTTTATTAATTCGTCGAGACAACAATAGCAATTTTTGTCAACTTTGACATCCATGTCAAGGATGTCTCATACGCGTGCTTTAACGGTGGCTAGTGAAAATACTTAGTGAATGCTCTTTTAAATGATGACTGAAGTGACTCACTAAGTCACCATCTTTCACTCATGCTAACTGAGTACACATGAGGAAATGTAGAAAACCTATTGTGCTCTTTGCGGATCACACTATCCAGCAAATTGGCACACGGCAAATCAAATTGCTTCTCTAGATTGTTTTGTTTTGGATGGACAGTTGTTCGTTTCCAATTTCAGGGCTGCCTTTTCTTAGTCTTTCATACCGTTAGATTAGTGAAAATCCTCAGTGAAAGTGAGAAAAAATTAGACGAATTAATAAAAAATCCTGTGAGTACATTGTGCCGTATCCTGAGCATTGTTCTTTCTGTGAGAAAAAAATCTCAGAGAGTCAACTGCTTCAAACTTTTCGTCACACAGTCACAAGTGACAGGACACCATTAGTTTGCACGCAAGTAGCACACACAGCGAGAGGACAGGTTTCAGGACACAAATGTCATCGCAACGTAGAAGCCATATTTTCCATGCCAAGATCACTCATATACTTATTAGTCGAACTCTCTTATGGACATTTATCACGTACACATGACATTCGTGATCAGATTTAGCGCTGCAGCTTGGCTCAGCGACTGAATCCAGTTCACCCAGACCCTTGGCACAGTTTCACTAACGTGTGAGAGTCAGTGTTGTTAAATGAAGGTCTCCACTGCACGTTCAGGAGCACGTGCACGTTCTATGAGCAGTGACCCATTTTTCTCATTCTGCGAGTCTATTACAGTACTCGCCAACGTCCCTGGTAGTACGTAGAGCCCTCAATTTTCCAGGCAGTTGGGTCTAGAGATGAAAATCGCGAAATTATTTCCACCCTTCGTCAACTGGCACTCCAGTCTTACGTTCGTCAACGCACGCAAATTCTCTCTACTGTACCGGAACGTAACAGTACAGTGCCTCTGGCGACTTTGCTTCTCTGCCCGGCGTGTCTGTTCAATCACTGACTTCTCTCCTGCTTTCACATGCGGTTTGGTGAATTGTGACAGTGATTGTGGCCGTGGTTGAATTCGACGAAAAGTACCGCAAACTCCCCACTTGGCAGAAGACTCGCAGTGCGGGGATTTTCCCCGAAATCCCCACAATAAACCTTTCAGGAATCAACGCAAGGTTCGAAGAATCCCCTAGTGAGGACACACCGCTCAGAGTCCCGGACACACCCGTTGTCTCCGCGGCTAAATACCCAGAACGGGGGCGAAGGGAGGGAATGAATTGCGAGAGCGTCACATCGGTAAGTTACAGCATTGTGGATACCATAAATAGACTTCTTTCCCGCATGAATTGTGGCGAGGATTCCTTTGATTTTTGTCTGCCGACCGCAACCTTTATGACTGGAGGAGGAAGTTGGTCTCGTCGCTCTCCTGGTACCCGTATATACAGATTCAGCGGCCGTGAAACAGCGATAATTCCAATGCTAACGCAGGTCCAACGAACCTGTGAAGGGAATAGGGAAACTCCGTCGGTGACTGGGGGGAAATTTATCTCTTTTTATCACGGCAGATCTTCTTCCTGCTTTTTGTTCATTGAGGTCTCTGCCCCAATGTCAGTTGTCACACAGCTAATTGCATGGTGTTTGCGAGACTCATTTCTAACCAAAACCAAATAACTTGCAACCTCAGTCTGAGCCTTGGAGAGCCCGCAAGACAAATTGCTTTATCCAAGCAGGTCCATAAATTTGTCATCCGTCCGTTGTACTGAAGGTACTGTACTTCATGTGCGAGCCGAGCTCTGGTCTTTTCCCTCTATTGGCGCCTTGTTGTTGCTGTTGCTGCTGCTGTTGCTGTTGGCGCAACCAATTCTGGGGTCTCGTCATGTTTTGAGGAGCGCATGCGAAGAGCTAGTGATGGGTTGGGTCGAGAAATTTCGAATCTAGCTCACCCTCGAGTTCGGAGCTCTTGGGTCCGGGTCGGGTCGGGCAACCCAAAATCTCGGTCGAATCCAGATCGAATCCGGATCCGGGTCTCGTAAAAGTCTATCAATACGACAAGAAGTCCAATAACAAAAGGTTTGATTTTCAATGGTCCATAACCTCTACGTACGTAGTACGGACTCATTTAGAGTCGCGTTGGAACATTTGAACCTGACTCTGGGTCAGGCTTGGGCCCTTCAGCCGAGTCAGCAAAAAAACCGACTCGAACTGGATCAAAACGGCTCGAGTCAAGACCCGACCCATCACTACGAAGAGAGCGTAATTGGCTACTTGACTTCATCTTGTACGCAAATACCTGCATAGGAACAACAACAGGCAGGAGCTTCTTAGGTACCAGCTTTTCATTAGCGCAATGGCCTCACCTGGAAAATGGCTGTAGGAGGAGAGAAAGAAATATGCGAGCTGACAGGGTCCGTTGATTGAGCGTTGGCGCGTTCTAGGCTATGTGCTACCTTCTACTTCTGGCGAGGTCATGTTGTAAGTCATCACTGATAGCAGCCAAACGCTTATAGACTGTGTAGAACCGCTTTACAGCTTTGTGCATACTGAGTCTTGTACGTCGTAAACTCTGAGAACTGGCTTGTTCTAGGTCTATCAATATGATCTACCAAGCTTAAACTAATCTGGGCTGGTCCTAGATTAGCTTCAGCTTAGATCATATTTAGATAGTGTCTATGAATACCGCACCAGGGGCCACTATGGAAAGGGAGAGAGAGACGGAGAGCAGGGTTCATATCAATAAAGCTAATGACGCAATTGCACGAACAAGCGAGACTCACTGACTCCTACTTCAAGTACCCTTTTGACCTAAGAAATATCAAGTGAGTGCAGGTACAAAAGCATGACAAGCAAATAGCAAACACGTCAAGTAAACGTTGCTTAGTGGCGAGAAGTGTGCGCAAACATTAATTCGTGCCACGGCAAAAAATACCACCTAACATTACGAGAAATGGTTGAATGGTGTGCTACTCTTACTCAAGGGAAATTCGAAAGTAAATTTAGAATGTTTATGCTTCTACACAATCTTGAAAGAACTTTGGGCATGTCAGCCTTGTACATTATTTTCATGCAGAAATAAGCAGACACAGCAATGTCTGGTCTAAAATGATGTTTTCGGGGATTCAGGAATCTTTTTTCTCAAGGAATTCAACAGCTCATTGATTCGGGAAGACTTAAAACTGAAGGTGTGATTCAACCCTTAACTTAGCGGATAAACACTGAAGCCTGGGTCCCACGCAAAGATTTTCATGTGTCCGACACCCAAAATCGTTTTGGCATTCAATCAAAAAATCAAATCGACACACGTAGCATCCAATCAAATCAGACGGACAAACAATTTGTTGGAAGCAGGACTAAAAATTGGATGAAAATCGTCACTTGTGACGCAGCCTTGGGGAGTCTTGCTTTTCGGTCAGTGCAGCCGCAGAGCCCAACACTGACTGCATGGCAAGAAACACAGAGGCACAAGAGTAGGTGTCGATTTGCTTGTCATTTTAGTTCACAATCATCTCGCTTACGGACAACAGACAAGCAATTTCCCAAAATATCGCAAATTGCGCTCTATATCTACTGGGGAAATGGTTCCACAGTCTCCTCCCGCATTGTGACCACTTCAGAACCTGGCAGAATTGGTCACTACAGGTGTCACTGTGTGAGAGAAACGTGGTCGGTCACTGAAGGTCACTACTGGCTTCAGACAAAGTTGGTCACCATATGGTGACCAACATCGTCTGGTGTCACTACACGAGTGGTCACTGCACTAAGGGAATACAGTACCAGTTGCCCTCCATAGCATGCTGTCGAGCAGTGGATACTGACAGAAGAGTGCCTGCCCGCTCGAAAGTCACCGGGACGGGAATAAATGCTGAGACTTGATACTCGCAGGCGATTTGTCAGCCCAGTCGAGGGGAGCAAACGCGCTGGTATCCACCGAGTGGCTCAGTCCCATCCAAAAAAATTGAAGGACGTTCAACCTCTTTAGTCTCCTCTGACGTCGCTGCATAGAGTAAGGTTGCATCGTCATGGGCTGGCGTGGCCGGCCAGAATATTGACGCAGCTGATTCGGCTCGAAACAAGTGCGGTTTCGGCCCGGTCGTGAACTTTGAAACGCTAAAATCGATTCAAGGTTTGTGAAAGACATTGTTTAGGCACTGGTTATTGTGTTTATTCAGCAAAATACTGCAAAACAAAAACTTTAAGCATGCTCATACTCAGAACAAATGAGCACATGTTGTTATTCATACCCAACTGAGAGTAAAATCATCTGCGGGCATCCTGTTTTTTGCTCTAAACTCCGTAATTTGTCGTCGTTCTTTATTCTCAACATTTCCCCACCTTTCCAAATAACGGCACTTTGGAGCAATTTCAGAATTTTGAAGTTTAGGATTGGGGCAAGACAATTGTGTTCAGTCGAATCAGCTGCTTCAATGTTCCAGTCGGCTGCACCAGCCCACGAAGGGCAACCTTCCACTATGCAGCGACATCAATGCCATCTACTCACGCAGCGCCCCCTAGCGACCGAAGTTCGCAACTCAATTGCTCACCAAGGAGCAAGAGAGAAACAGTCGAGATGAGTTGGACCTCCAGATTCTGCCCCTAGTTCAACATCGACTACGTGTAGCTGTTATTCAGTCTCTCGAGCTGAGTGTACTTGTCTTACTTCATGAACTTGTGACCATAAACTGAGTTACTTCAGCGTTGTGACTCTGACTGAGACCACTTTCTCTAGAGGCCATTGGGCGACTGATGACACACCCCACCCCCGCCAAGATACTGGTTCAGAGCGAATCCGGGCTACATTGTTGCAGCTGGGCCATAACGTGCACAGTTTGGTCAGTGTTCATGGATGCACTAAGATGGAGTTGTCGCTCTTCACTTTACTTTTTCTACTGTTGACATGGGCAGATCTAAAATGCTGTAGCGATTCACACCTGAAGATAATCCCCCCCTCACTTGCCGGGGGAGTTTCGACCAGGTGGTCAGCTGTCAAGTGACGGAAGAAGTCGTGTGTCAAAAGCTTTTGGCCATTTCAGCCTATCGCAACCAACGGCAGGTCTGTCCAAGCAAATGCTGCTGAGCATCTCTGTCGTGTAGTCTTCCCACTTGGGGTCCCACCGGTCAGGTTGGGACTAAGGAACTGGCTGGGTTGACGCTTCTATCTGGGAAGCTATTCCGTGGCAATGGCATGGTGAGCTAGCTGTAGCATCGGATGACAAGATCGTATGTGACGCTGGAGTGAAAAGCAGTCCTGGCATCCCTCTTTAGGTGAGCAGAACTATCCAGAGGAGGAGTCCAATAGAACAGATGTACGTAGGTATCAGTATCGATAGGAAGGTTGCGATATCAAATCGTGTGGTTTGGGCCTCCAAATGGATGCCAAAAAACTGGCACCGGCCGATCCTCTCCAACGTTTATCATAGATAACGGGTTTTTTGTTCGCTGCTTCAATTTTGTTGCACTCAGTGCACGCTGGAGGATATCCATCCATTTTCTAGATTTATTACCGCAGGTGGGCGCAGACTTTCACCTCTCACATGTGGTACACATACTCTGTGGACATCTCCACCTAGCCTGCTCAGGCGAGACCGTAGACGGAGCCCGGCTCGAAGAAAGCTTGCTCGACCCCGATACGACTCTATTTCTCAATGGCAAAAGGGTGGGGGCGGGACAGGCCCATCCCGTAAAAACACGAGACGGGCTCCATCCCGTCCCATCCCGCCACGGTAATATCTGCCCTGCAATTCTGCACCGCGGCATGAGATCAACTGAGGGCTGCCAAAGACGCAGTGAATTTGACTCGTGAACCAAAACTTGAGTGTGTACACACCAGGTACCCTAGCAGCTCAAATGGCAAGGCTGACCAAATTTTGCAAGTTCGCTGGACGATCTCCTCACACAGCGTCATGCCCCATCTGCTAGCTTTGGTACCTTCAATCTCAGTCTGCAGAGCAGGGGATAAAATTTGTGTGAGGTACGTTTTTTCAACTTTCTCTGTCCTGAGGTGCCAGGCAAACCGCCGGTTGGGCTCACATGGAAGATGTTATTCATTCATTGAGACATGATGCTAGAAGGCATCAACATCTGGAGCCCGAGGTCACAGCCTCTTGAAGTCCACTGTTTCACAAGTGCATAGGAAATTACTCTTACCAATGGGATCCCTCCCTCTGTAGTGAATGAAGTATGATGACCTGAATCTGCAGTGCGTTCAAAACGGAGCGTTAGCTGTCAATGAAAATTTCATGCTTCATTATAGCCCAAGTGGCAACTCTTCCGGCATCTCATGACCGCCAAATTTGAAAAAGAAACTCGGCCTTGGTGCAGCTGAGCATCAGGGCCATGTTAAATATGTCCTCGCGACCTGTTGGCCACACAACCGCCTCCTGCCAGGCAGATCGGGACAGAATTTGGCATGGAGGACCCTCTGCATCTGAGGCTGTCTTGAGGTCAAAATCGATGTCAAAAGTGTTACATTTACGAATGCAGAAGGAGAAGAGAGAAAAAGTGAGTGAGCTGGACTGGCTGGGATCCGAGCAAAACCCGGCGAGCCAAACTGAGGCTGAGCTTAGCCCGACCCCGTGGAAAGAGAGATGATGATGAGTGCATGGATGGCACGAAGCATGCAGATGATTTGACATTGATTTTGGCCTGAACACAGCCACAAAATCCATTTCCTACCCCTCGTGGGCAGGATTGGGATCAGGATCGCGGGATGTCCCACCCCGTCCCTGTTCCCTCGTTCCGCATCCAAACGTCCCATCTCACCCCATCCTTACTGACTGGACAGCAACCACTGTTCTACGTAGGGCCCTATCTGCATTCTCGACTTCTACCAATTTTCCCCCACGTTTTCTGATTTTCTCTCATCGGATTTTCCTAATTTGTACCAGAATTTAGGGCGATTTTCATCAACTTATCCCTGATTTTCCTGACTTTGTCCTATCGCTTTGATGCTGATACGAACTGGTAAATGCAGCCACATTTCCAACCTTGTATTGAGTTGCGGGATCAAGATGCGACGCCAATGATCGTGCAACAAATCGATTGAAAAATTCGACATAGCCTCTCCCAATTTTGGTCCAATATTCTCCGACAGGACCCACTTTCTGACACGTTTTCACTTGGGTATACCACACTGAAGACTCCGAGATAGTCATGGGCGCGAGTCTGTCGCTAATCGAATTATCTCTTGACGGGAATAGACAAAATGTTGAAAATTGAAAAGTTCAGCTCACTCAAAGGAACAAATTTTGCTACCGTCAACTCCCTCACGATTGAGCAGGTTCGGCCCTTACATCGCTGAGATAGTGCCATGAACCTACCTGCACTTCATGCAGTTGCGAACCTGCTACCCTATCACAGACCTGATCCACGTCCGACCTCCTACGCTTCGTCGTACGTAACATAACATGTAGCCTACTAAGGCCTCTACTCTTCTACAAGTAGAGTCGGTCCCCTTACTAGTAGCTTCAGTATGAGTGGGGAAGTGGGCCAATCCCAGCGGTACTGCAATGCTGGGCCAACCCGCGACGAGGACGGAGCAAGCTCCTGAACCTCATCCCCTTGCAAAAATCAGTTTAATATCGAAGAGGACACATGGTCCTCGTATCAGATATTAAGCTGATAAGAACAGATACTACACTTTGA
>JAAUXU010091028.1_pt1 | contig 58793 bp, 68 predicted proteins | sample 7278151 | NCBI WGS metagenome assembly JAAUXU01 (sample SAMN14350113, study PRJNA611818) | marine sediment metagenome | isolation source: surface marine sediment (1.8m) | place: French Polynesia: Moorea | collected 2018-08
AGAAAGGCACTTGCTGCTGGGTCACCACTCTTTGCCTTTCTGAAAGAAATGGACAAGTGGATACAGACCTGGAAGATTCGGGACAGAGCAAGTGGAGCTGATGTGACCAAGTGCTTCAGGTTCATAAAAGGCTATCAGAGAAACACCAGTGCGGTGCAGCAACTTTTTGAAAGCCTGCATGAAACTCAAAACTTTGCATTTCTTTGCACAAGACATCTGTGGACAGATCCCCTGGAGAATGCATTTTCAGGAATTCATTGGAGAAGAGGATTCAGCCAAAATCCTAGTTGCTTAGCCTTCTCTCAGTCTTTCAAGCAAGTAGTGACCACCTAGGTTTTGTGTAGTGAAAGAACATCAAATAATGAAGATGATGCTCCCACTCTGCTGGGAAGTAAAATGTGTCTTTCTTTAGAACAATGCACAGATGAATTTACATTGACACCTGAGGAAGTACTCCAGGCACTCACCTGTTCTTTCAGCTTCTTTGAAGATCAGGCACTGTGCTATTTTGCAGGAGTCTTATGTAGGCAACTTATGTCCTTTCATGAGAGTGACAATTGTGAGTTTTGCAGCAAGCTTGGAAAAAAGATTGTGGGAGGGCCCCCTGAAGAAATCCCTATGACAGATTTCTTCATGTGGCTCAAAAAGTACAATGATGAGAAGTCAATACGTCCCTTCATCTGACTTCAAGGATTCCTGCAAAAAAAATAACCCTGTTTGCACACTACTGTGTGAATAAGTATCTATGCCAGCCAAATATTCTCCAAAGTTTGAACAAGATTGTACTAAAGTATGTAAATTGTCCTCATTTCTGTACTAATGTTTTCAAAGAGAAGATCTTCATGCTGGCAGTTCGGACCTTATTGCACTATCATCTTAAATGGATCAATGAAGAGGTACAGAGAACAGCCAAGACAAGTCATCGGAAGAAAAACATCATCTTACACAAGTTCTTTTACTATGTGAAGTTCTAAAAGAAACCATTGCATTATTTTCTGTATTGCTGAAGATGCTGTGAACTTACTTGCGCTAGAGGACGACAATGTGCACTGCACTCAGAAAGTGAACCGCCTGCTTAGCCTGGAGTCAGTCCTCTTAGCGAAGCTACTTACTCTATGGTTGGCATGCAAAGCGCTTCCCTGTGAATGCACGGGAAATTCAAATAAACGTCCCTTAGCCTCGAGATAGAAAAATCATACATCAGGGGTCTGTGAGGTGATCTGTGATGAGCACACACCTTGTTTACATGTGTGTAACTACTAAGTCTGTGGCTATAGTGAAAGATAGCTGCCAAAGCCAAACGGTTTTTCCATGTGCACAGAGCTGGTGACTGCAACAGCAAACAATTGTGCAAGATCCAGCATGAACAAGGTCAAGACGGACGAACATGAATGAGAACAGCACGAACAGCATGACAAGAATGGTCGGATTGTGAGATAGTTGTTTATTCACTCATGTTTTAAAATGTCCACCCTCAGCCTCTAGCATTTTCTTGATCCTAGGGATGATAGCTCAGCAACGGCTGATGATGGAATCAGGGCTCATTGCAGCCCGCTCCCTCTCCACAGCTGCCTTCAGGGCCTCCTCACTCGGCTGGGTGATGGAGCAGACCTTCCTTTTCATTTCTCCCGATATTGCATAATCAAGTGGGGAAAGGTCGGGAGAAGATGGGGGCCACATGTTCCAAGGCTAAGAAGCTGCACCACTTTTGGCAGTTTACTCATGTGAGCAGGGGCTGAGTCTTGCTGCCACACATATCCTCCATTGGGGTAAGTGGCAGCAATCCAGGGCTTCCCCTCAGTCTCCATGGCATGAATGTACACCTCCTTCGTAATCTTGTAAGTTTCTTGAAGTTACATGTCATAGTGCAAGTATTTCACCACAGCCCCTAGTATATGCAGAAGCTTGTCCAATAGAAAACTAAATTTTTCTTGCTGGTCCTGGAACTTGTCTACTTTCTCCAGTGTCAAGAACACCTCAGACACGATGTTGACTGAACCTACCTTGATGTTACGGCCTTTCATTTGCATTTACTGGGACGCATCCACAATGCCTAAAGAAATCATAAGAGTACATACGATGAAAATTATGATTCAACATACCTGCAGTTTCCATTTCACCCGCCATGCCAGCGTCCCCAGCATCACCCGCAACATCCTTGATGACCCAATCCTTTGTGGTGTTGAGGTATGGATTGAGCTCAAAATGAGCCTCATCCATAAAAATGCAAGCGAAGGGATTGAAGAGTTGCTTAATGTATAATTCTTTGGATTACACACACAGTAATGATCGACACGTCATCCGACATGACGAATGGAACGGCTACTTTGTGCGGTACTAATGCCATGGCTACGCTCTTCCTGACCTTCACTTTAGTAGACAGTCCAGACGTTCCAGGGGATACCGTTGAAGGAGTAGAAGGGCGTCGGAGCGGTCACAGTCCGTTGGTCCAAGTTCACTGTCTTCCACACCTAAGTCGCACGTCAGCTCGAGTCGGAAGTCAGCAAGCAACAGAACAAAACGTTTTCCCCCAAATCAGTACCCAAGTGTTTACTGCATAGACACACCAAACGATCATCTGGACCATCCAAACACCCAGCATAACGCTCCCGTTCTCACGTAGGACATCCGGAGGATTCTTGAATTACCTTGCCACTCTTCGATGGCCTGCATCATTAGCAATCGATCCACATAAGGGAATTCAAAAGCCTCCCGTTGATTCCGAAGGATCGTCAATCATTTCGTCTGCATCGATTAAGCATCGATCGTTTGCTTCTGCTACCATGATCACCATGTCTCCAATGCGAGCACCTTCTGCATGAGCACAAAAAATGCCCAGTTTGACCACAGTCTTCGTATTTTTGCAAATCTGGAATGCTTCTATCGCCGCTCCATGTGACATTCCATGTCCTGGTTTCTTGGTCCTGAAATTAAGAGGTACAAGTAAAGGTATGGATGTCGAGATGGTAGATTGGTTTGGTACCTGACGAGGAGAATGATGTCAGCGTCATCTTTCCCAATTATGGCTTCCGCCATGGACACGCCGGGCTCTGAAATGTCGACTGGAAACTTCAGCGCTGTCTGCTCCGTGGCTGTCAGAATCCTGATGGAATACTTTGAAAAAAAGTACCTGAGCGTCAAAATGGTGACAAACGTCAGCGCCTATGGGAGAAACAACAGTTCGCCTAACTATGTCTGGAAAGGCCTGTCCGTCATGCCGACGAGTTCCCTCCTGGATCGTGTGGATACGATAGTCATCAGAGGGATGGATTCAGGTCGAGCCCGAGCCCGCGAGCCCGCAGTCCAAAACCCGCAGGGCCCGAAACCCGCAGGGCCCGAAACCCGCAGGACTAGCCCGAATTGCTATAGTTTCTGGGAAATGACAACAGGACAGGAAAAGGAACAGTATGAATAGAACACTTGTCACAGTATTTCTACCATGAGTTGGTAAAGATTTGCAATAATCTGTACAAAGGTTGGTTTGACCTTATGTCAACTCTGGGTTACTGGGGAACTTTGCGATTTGAGATCTGGCCCGCGGGCCAGCCCGAAGCCCGCAGCTTCCCAGCCCCCATAGCCCGAAACCTGCAAAATGTCGGCCTGATCCATCCCTGACTACTGCTGTCATTGCTTGACGCAGTCTTCATTCAACCTCACTCTTCATCATGTGGACCACATCCAGGATTATAACCACTTGCTTTGTGAATCAGACGGATGGGTGAATGTGGTTTTGAGATCACTTGGGTTGAAGGGTGCCCCAAGAGTCATAAACATGGTGAAATTGACATTGACACCATCACAGGTAACTGCACTAATTGTTACGGCAATGTCATGTTGCTTCTCCAGGGCTAAAGTCACCAGATTTGAGTTGTCTTTTCCGTTTAAGCTGTGGATCAAAAAGTAACCAATAGCTACTTTCCAGTGCTCAGTAGCATTGATGAGCATAAGAACAAGGGCCTCACCAGCAGGGTCTGAGGAATCTTCGTGCATGTCTGTTCCCATGCCGAGGTCTGTGTATCCAACATATTTCTTGCCTGAAAATCTTCTCAATGGCCATTTCGTTCTTAACTAAATTGCACACCAGTGGTTTCCCCAGTTGTTCAGCACATTTTGCTCGCCAACAGAGGGAATCCATTGCCTCAAGCATAAATCCAGGGTCTCCACCAATACTTCCGTACCAGGAATGAAGGGTTGACGGATGTGGCAAGCCTAGTTTGAGTGTCCGACGAACATAGTTGTAGGCCTTTGCGGAATAGAAGGCTGCTAGGGTCAATGCGTATGACCTCAATTCAGGAGTGTACTTCTTGGAAGATATCTCACTCTCTATGGCGTTGTGGATAGATAGCTTCACAAGCTGTTGACATGAAACTGGAAGAATATCTGAAAGATAGTCCAATCCCTGCTCAGACAGAAATTGCTTCTCTTTTAGCTCATTTACGACCTCTCGCAGAGACGCAACCTTCTTATTGCGGCGAAAAGTTTTCACTCTCTGCTGCCTCAGTTTCGTCTGGAGAATATCTCCCCTGATCAGGGCAATTTGCAGCCTTTCTCTTATGTCCGTGGCCTCTGGCACACTGTAGGCATGATCCAAGGAGACTGGAAGACATATCCTCTTCTGCTTACTCTCCTCCTCAATTTCGTCCTCAGCAATAGCCTCAGTGCAGTCTTGAGGCAGCTTCTTGTGGGAGGGAAAACAAATCTTTGGTGGCTTTCTCTTCAGCTCAGTCTTCTTGGTTCGCAGGTGCTCTGGATAGGTGGGAAAATTGTTGGCACAGCTCCATTGGTGAGGCGAACCCACCCCTCTCCAAGATTCACAATGAAGCCAGGATCAAAATGGTCACCACAGAGCCGTGAGTATGGTGGACTCTCGATTGTTTGCAGTCTTTTCACTCTTTAGCATCTAGTTCATTACAACACGCTTGAACGCTTGGGCAAAACCTGCACAGCTCGGATTTTGCTCAAATCCTCGCCGTGACCTTAAGATTCAAAAGAGGTTTTCAAGTGAGTCAATGCAGAGTCTTCTAGTCAGCAAATACACAAATTTCGCCTCTTCCTTCAGCTCAAGGAGCAACCCTTTGATACCTTGAATATTAATGAGGAAGCCATCTGTGAAGTGAAATGAGTTGGTACAGTCTTGACCCTTGCGGTTGATAATCCGCCAGCTTGTGATCCAGGTGACGCATTCATTCAAGAAGGATAGAAGTGGTGAGTCCACAGTAAGGACAGCTTTGAATTTCTTGCTGCTGTTCAAAACATCAAAGAGACTATTTGCCTTCTCCACAAAGTGTGCTGTACTCTCAGCATGAGGTCCGAACGGGCCGAAAGATGCATAAGTAACAATGCCAGCTGTTACACTGTGGCTGAGAACTTGAGTTCGCCTTCATTTTCGCGCCGAACTTTTGAAGCTTGAAATGTGCCTTCCGCAGCTTTGGACATAGTCTTATCTTCTGCCTGGAGTCACTCCTGAAGAAATCTTGGATCACAGACCAGTGGAGCTGACCTTCAGCCGTTTGTATGACATTCTTCAACAGACAATTTCAAAGTGATCAAGTGGCGAGTCAGCAATGGTAATGACATTGCTTGCAACTTTCATCTCGTTGAACTTGAACTGGACGTGTTTCGCAGTCAGCTTGTTGCCAAGTTTCAGACCATGACATTCTCGAACGTCATTGAGTGCCACAAGGTGACTCCACTTTACAACCCCTTTACCTTCCCAGGCCAACTCCTTGTATTCAGTGAGCATGTTGATGACAATGATATCTACTTTATCGGATCCGTCCTTAATCTAGAGTGGTTCTTGTGGGGGAGTTGCGTGGCATGCTTCAAAGCTACTGGTAGCTTCCAGTAACTGCGGAGACCTACGACCATGATGACCAAGACCTCATTGGCATGCACATTGCCGTCACCCACCTCACAGAATCCCCCACAGTCCACATATCCGAAGCACCTTCCCACTTTCTGCTCATATTGTACAAGCTCCTTAATAGACATTCCATCCACTGAGAGTGCTCCATCTTGATACAAATATCTCCTCGGTGCAATGCCAATTCTTGAAAAGCTGGGGTCAGCAGTCGATGGTGCAAATGAGACTTCAAATTGTTCTTGATGATGGAAGTGTGAACAATTTTGCCACATGGTTATAGGCAAAAGGACTATAGTAGAACAGTGCTAGTGCAAATTCACGGAGCTCTGGTGAATAAGCCTTGCCTCGTCGCCTCTTTCGCACCACATCCCGGATCACCAGAAGCTGTACATTGGAAAACCTATTTTCAAGAAATGTGGCACATTCATTGGTCACAAGCCTCTGCTGCTGGAGATCATTCACCATGGTGTGGAGGACAGATTTTGATCGCTGCAAGAGTCATATTTTCTCTCTGCCCGATTTGTGTTTTTGGGCTTTGCCTTCCAGAGTTTGTTGGAGGACGTCGCATTTGGCCTTGGGCTCTTCAATGTCGAATGTGGAGGCGTCGTTGTGGTCCACCAGAGCACGGCATTTTATGCTCTGCACATTTTCTGCATGTGATGCAGCTCTCCACAGTCCTCGGCATCATTCTCGTCATTGTCCTCCTCGGCATCATTCTGTTCGTTGCCATCCTCGGCATCATTCTGGTCGTTGTAATCCCTGCAACTGCCACCAACAGTCTGGAAGAATACGCAATGGAACTTTCTTCACGCATTTTTATGAGGTCCACGTGTGCGTGCACAGACAATAAGGGCTATTAACGATTTCGCATGAGAGAAAAAGTGGTTGTGTGAAAGAAAATAGTTTCCCCTCACCTGGTTTCCATTGCCGACAGTGAGAGTGTGCAAGGTGTTGCAGAAGAAGACAAAGCAGTTCCAGAAGGGCCAGCTACCGACTCCAGGGAGACTTCTGCTCCGAGGTGAGAGTCTTCAACTACACAGCGGCTCAATGGCTGTCTCATTTTTGCCTTCTTTGGCTGCAGGTGTTCTGGAAACCCTGGGAAAACACTTGGAAGAGCTTCTGGCTTCAGTTTACGTTTCTTTGCTTTTGAATCTCCATCATAATCCCCTGGAGTGAAACGGTCAGAGCAGATCTTTCAATTTTGCATGGTGTGTAGCCCCTCCGACGAAGAGCAGCAAGCCTGTTGCTCTTGACGTCCTTGCCTGTGGGACAGAAATGGAAGGACCGCTTCTCCCCGGCGACGACACGCTTGGTGCAGCCGAATGGTACACAACTACTGACCATTTTGCTGAAGCAAGATTTTATTGCAGAAAAAAGGGTTGCAAATTGCAATACAATAACACGCCAAATGAAGTTCTGAAGACGTACCTGGCTGCTTGAAGAGTTCAATCATATAAAACGATCTTTCACAGTCATCTTCAAACGATCGTTCAAGAGAAACGAAACTTTCCCGTGGAGCGCAGTGAGTGTTTATGTTTTTGCCATTTTACATTCCCTCAGCCACTCAGAATCTGGTGTCGGCGCTAGTGTTGCCGTCAGCTGAAAGCCACGATTTCAGCTTTTGTAGTCACAAGCAGCCCCAGGCGGTGATCGGCCAAGTCGGCCAGAGTTCTCCGCTCTATATTATTTCTATCTCTTTGGCTGTCTCGTGTCCATGAAAAACAAAACTCAAAACCGAGCAGAAGCCGACAGCACAACAGAAAGATGAAGCCCAACAAGAAATTGGAGAAGGACGGTGGCGACAAGGACGTGGAGGACACGAATCTGGAGAGTCACCGTTCCAAATTATCACTTGTCGACCTAGGTAAAAGCTAAGGACACACCGAGGCTCAATAGTCTCGATCGAGGCTGAGTTCTTCGTGAGCTTCGTTCACCTCGTTTTATTTCTTTTTAGGCTATCGAAGCGACCCCTTCCTAGCCATGTTTGCCTCGAGTTCTCGAAGTCGGACACGTCGCTCTCCTGCAGTTAACCAGGGTTACCTCTGCCGGGCCGTTGCGACGGAGAACTCGTTCGAGCGAGCCATCATCAACCTGGCCATGACGGAACGAGACTACCAAGTGCTCTCTTGCGGCGCCGGCTTCGACACGGCCTTCTTCCGGCTGAAGAACATGGGGATCATCGACGCTACACGTTGTCGCTACTTCGAAGTGGACTTCCAACAAGTGATCACCGCCAAAGCCAAAGCTATTCTTGGCAATCAGGCTCTGACTTGGCTGTGCTTAGGAGATGCAGGGAGGGATGGAATCAGCCCAAGTTACTACAAGTGTGGAACGAGCGTGCGCCTGGGACAATATTCTCTCATCGGCTGTGACGTGACCGACACGGAAGATCTCGCCAGAAAACTTTTTTCTCACGACTTTCGGACCGACATGCCCACCGTGGTGTTCTGCGAGTGCTCCCTTACCTACACAGAGTGTCGTCGAGCCAACCTATTTTACAGGTGGGTGGCGGCCAGCCTTACCGACTGTCACCTCGTGGTGTACGAACAAATAGAGCCAAACGACCGATTCGGCAAAATCATGAAGAGACACTTCTCGGAGAGGTCCACGCCCTTACTCAATGTCGACTACTTCCCTACGCTACTCGACCAGGAGAGACGACTTGCAAGTGCTGGATTTCTTGGTGTCCGTGCAGTCAGCCTTGGTGAACTTATGAGAAGACACTATGGAGAAAGCGAACGTCTGAGGAGGAGAAGGCTGGAGCCGACTTTCGACGAGTTTGAAGAAGTATATCAAAAGTGCTCACACTACTCCATTCTGGAGGGCCTGACGAACCTTTCCAAGTCTCCTGCTTGTCTTCGGCCTTTGACTGTGAATGACAAAGACGTCAAGAGCTCGAGCTCGTGCCTCTACCGCACAAGACCGTGCTGCGACCTCCTCTGGAGATATGGCCACTCCAGCGTAAAAGTCAAGGATACTTTGCTAATCATTGGTGGAATCCACCTGTTTTCGGGCCGCGACAACTTGTTAATTACAATCCACATGGACAACCTAACACAGCCACAGTCGACTTCGGTGCTTGAGACGAAATTCACCGCGTATTCGACTTCGTGCCTCTGGTCAGAAGAGCCCAGTGCTGTGATATATTGTTTTGGAGGAAGAGCCTCACCCTCAGAATCTTCATCAGCGTTGATCAAGATTGATTTGGATAGCTGCGGTCACCCCACAAAGGAAGAGAAAGTGATTTGCACAGGAGATTTGCCGTCGAAGCGCTGGAGACACACCATGAATAAAGTTGACCGCAACTTCGTCGTAGTTGGTGGCAAAAACATTGACCAAGTTCACGATGACTTGTACATCTGTCACGTAGAATCTCGCACGTGGACGAAGAGCGACACCAAGATCTCCAAGGGCCTTCACTCCCATGCTGCCTCTATGTGGCGAGGCCATCTCCTCATAAGCGGCGGACTTGACCAAGACGAAAACGTCGTAGGTGGCATTTTCGACTTTCACGTAGCTCTGAACAGACTGCAGAAGTTGCCCCTTCAAGGTACTTTGGTGCCCAGATTCGGGCATTATTCAGCCATGTTTGGCGATAGTCTCGTCTTGGTTGGTGGCGTCGCTGCACACGTTACCCAGCCGGGAGTGGCCGTGATCGATTTACCGTCCATGCTGGTGACCGAGTACCAGTTAGTCGACCTTCCTAGGAGCGTGGCCACCTATAACGGGTCCCTCGTGAGAGAAGACGAGACTACTGCCTACGTTGTAGGAGGAGGAGGCAACTGCTTTTCCTTTGGCATGCACATCGGGCATCAGTCATTGGAGCTGGCCCTAGATAATATCAGTCACTTAAAAGAAATACAAGGGTAGTATAATCTCTTTCATACAAAGGCGTCGCTTCACTTATCAACCACACACCTGTGCTAGACGTTTGTATAAAATTAACAATTTCCACAAAATAGAGGCACTCATGCTCTTACATCCGTTCATAACTGCAGCCTCTCTCTTCACTGGTACTGTGGCGGCTGTCCATAACCTTGTTCATAACCTGTGGCATACGTGGCGTAAGGTGTCGCGTACCCATATGCCATCTGCTGCGGATTGTACATGTACCCGCTATACTGCTGGTAGTACTGCGGAGGCGGAGCTGGCGGCGGTCCTCCCATGTATCCAGGTGGCACTTGGGGGTAACCGACACTTGCTGCGGCTGCAGCGGCCGCCCCGCCAGCAGGGAGACCACCGTTCTCCTTGCCCCAAGAACACTTGACGATGTTGCCGTTGATTTCTGACCCGTGCATGGCAACGATAGCGTTGCATGCAGACTCCTTATTGTCGTACCTGATGAAGGCATATCCCTTGTCCCTGAAATATCGTACCTCCATGATGCGACCAAAGGGTGAAAAAGTCCGTCGGATAAGGTTTTCGTCCCCGTTTAGCAGACCGCCGCAATATGCGGTGCAATTGGCCGCGGACGCTTGCGCGAAGACGTCGTCGTAATTCAGCTTCTTGATCTCCCTGACGAAGCCGCTGGAGCCACCACCTTCTGGCCTCCCAGTGACCGATGGCGGCTTACGCGTGGCCCAGTTTGTGCGGATGGCGCGGCTGCCGAGCCACTGGCCGTTCATCTGCTCGATGGCAGCCTGGGCGTCATCTTTGTGCACAAAAGAGACGAATCCGTAGCCCTTGGACTTTTGGTTCACCATGTCTTTGACTACGCGACAGTCAGAGATCTCGCCGAACGGGTTGAACGCGTCGCGCAAGTTTTCCGTCTCGATTTCGGGGCTCAGATCCCCCACGAAGATGTGGTGGTGTTGCGAAGTGTCCACCTTGACAGCAGCTCCGGGTGCGGCGGCCGGAGCAGGGGCAGACGGGCCATATCCGCCCCCTCCCACTGACGAGGTGGCCCAATTGACCTTGAGCTCCTTGTCTAAGAAATTTCGTCTATTCATCGCCACCAGCGCCGTGGACGCTGCCGTGTGGTTGGTGAACTCGACGAAGCAGTAGGGGTCACCGCCGCCGGGCTCGCGGATGATCTTGCAGCCTTTAACGGGACCTATCTGACCAAACAGCGTCAGCATAAGCTCCTCCGTCACACTGGCGTCCAGGTTGCCAACGTAGAGCGTCTTCGGCTGGTTCGCCCCTCCGTCCCCCTCCATGGCGAATCTAACCGGGATGCCGTCCCCGGCCGGCGAAATCGGCGAATTCTATGACTTGACAATCCCGACCCGACGGCCGAGCCTGACTCTGGTTTTGGATCGTGTGCCGATCTGAGGTTTAAGGGGTCGGAGCCTGAGCTTGAGAGCGACTCGGGCGTGTAAGGGTGGCACAACAAAACCTATGTTGCCTTTTTTCGTTCGCTTCTCCTCTTTGCTCATTCAACCAACGACTAGCGGGGCGGATCCGGCGGCAGTGGGCGACCCCACTTTGGCCTGCGGCTCCTTGCGATTGCCCTCGCCGGGGTAGCCCCCGCTGTCGCTCAGTCCCACTAAGAGGGAGAGCCAAAGCGGCCCGGAAACATAAGAAGAAGAGGCAGACGTGGACCAGGGATCGATCGCAGAAGTCTTAGGCTTCGACGACTCATCCGTAGCCGCAGCAGGAGGAGAGGGGCAGAGCGACAATGTGAACGATCTCAATGTTTGTAACAGTGTTCAAGACAACAGTGAAAGTTGTCAACAGCTATGACTAACTTAGCTCAGGCACAATCAAGGGTCATTCTTCCCAAGCAAAAAACCCCGGCAATTTTTAACTTTTCGTCGTTTCCAGGTGCTTAACTGATTAATTATCATTACATTTCGAACAGCTGCAGCTCTTTACACCGACTTGAAGTTGAGGCTGGAAAGTCTCCGACCTGTCCGAAGTCGACTTTATATCGAAAGAACTCACTAAATAGGAGTCAATTGAGAACCTTCTGCTGTGCGAGGTCCTTCTTTCATCCCTCATCCTAGCAGTCATCTACGGCGCTTGCATCGAGCGGAGAAAATTGCCGGAGATCTCAGCGGGCCCATGGAAAATTTCTTATTCCTGTCTGCCGGGGCAAAGTAGACGGAGCCCGTCGGGTTTGGCTGTTGACACTTCAGGCTGCACGCAATAGTGATGGATTTCAAGCCGAAGAACTCAAAAGAGGCCAAGCCCAAGTTCTGTGAACCTTTTAAATACCTTGGACTTGGCTTTAGTGGGTCAGATGAGGACCCTGAGCTAAGGCACCCAGTTGAATTCCCGTCAGTTCTGCTCCTGAGCAAGTGTCAACTCAAACTTTGGTCTCGGGCCTGTCTTAGATCGTGAGGTCAACCCACAAGTCAGAACCTTGGTAATGAACTTGGGTTGGGTTGAGCCCCCTGCTCGGATAATGTTATGATGAGCTGGCCTACAATTCTGCCTCAGGGAGAGCATGTTGTCCCTGCATGTACTTGTACATGTACACTTGGCACTACATACAGGCCTCTGCTTTAGGTCTTGTTTTTGTAACGACCAGTTCAGTCCTGCCCGAGCTGCTGCATGTCAGAAAACGTCTTGTGATAAGTGGACTATTCTTCGCGAGCGCCCACCCATTCCCTAGTCCTCCCGTTAATTCAACTTGTACCGTAACAGGTAAGGTGTCTCCAACAATTTCGTGGTCCTCGAGACCACGTAGTTGTCATCCCCGTCCTGGTCTAGGGCGCTAGAGACCACGACCCAAGTGGGTAATGACAACATTTTCTCTTACCACCTCATTCGGACAATAGTGGTAGGCAACGTGCTTGACGGATCGTTATGCACACTGGTGGTAAGATGACAAATGTCATTCACTCCCGCTACTCAACGGTCGGAACTCTGTCTGGTCGAGTCGCCGAACCTATCAAACAACTTTTTCTTGTTCTCCCTCAATGCAAGAACAGTGGAAGCTATTCTTGCCTCAATGTGGAGGCATCGTAGTTGACCCTGGAGAGGAGTGAATTGGACTCTAAGTCTCTGAGGTCGCAAAGGTGTAGATGCGTGCAAGGGAAAAGAGTCTTCGTCATGGAAGAAGAGCTCTTAGAGTTGATACGAAAAGAGATCAGTCGCTTCGCCAGCGCCGGCAACATCGCTACCGTACTCTGTTTCAAGCCATGCAACTCGTTCTACCGTTTCAAGATCCACAATATGGTCGAGGTGGAGTTCTCGCCACAGCTCAAAACCTTCTCAGTGTGCGAGGGTTCCCAACGGAGACTCGTTCTCTCCTGGATGGCGAGACAAGGGGAACTCCAATCCAACGGCAACAGTAAAGCCCAGGCTCCATCTGGTAAAGGCGAAAACAACGGAAATGCTCATGAGGCGGTGAAGGCGGCTACAAGTCTGGTCCCGAATGCTCCCAAGACAGGAAAGAGGCCCGACCGCTTGGTGTACGTGCCCAGGGCCCTGCGAAAACTGCAGCAAAGTCAAGTCGACGAGGCAGCCCCAAAGCCCGCCGCCACCTTAACTAGTACTGGTGCTGTAAAGGCACTTTCCGACGAAGACCTCGACGATGACGAGGTGCTCCTGAGAATTGGAGCTAAACTCGGTGCTGTGAAAGTTCTCCACTCCAAGATCAAGCTTCCAGAGGCTTCAACAACAGAGGTCGATAGCTTGTTGATACCCCTAGGTTCTCCAGAGTCCGTGATCGTGGAAGCCTATGACTTCAACCCCAGTTTGAAAACGTCCGATCTCACGGCCGAGCTGGCTCCCTACAAGGGTCGGTTTGACATTAAGTGGGTGGATGACACTCATGCGCTGGTAGTGTTCGATACGCCAACTTGCGCCTCGGGAGCTCTGGAAACTGGAAGGATATCCCGCCGTGGTCTTAAGTTGCGCCCGCTGAGCGAGGCGAGTGAGCAGTCCAAGAACCGAGCGGCGCAACTCGAACAATTCTGGACTGCAGCGCCAAGGCCACGACCAGAAACGTCATCTCTGGTTGCCCGACGAATGATGGGAGGAGCTCTCGGGATCGATCTCTCCGGCGGTGACAGAGGAGCCGAGGAAGCGGAGAAGCTGCGTAGAGCGAAGGACAAAAAAGAACAGAAGAAGGCTGAGGCTTCCGCGTCACTTGGCTTGTGAAAAAAGGATCATGCATCCAGACTGCAGACTCATCATTATCGATCCGGTAATCCATGATTGAGGCGGATCTGATCTAGGTCCCAAATCTTTTCTGTCGAAGCCCGGATCGGATCGACAGATCCTTTCCTCCTCTCGATCTCACTGATCACGAAAACTTCGTTTCAAGACGACGAAGTAGGGACGGATCTCGACACGGAGCTGTCTTAAAGGCAGTAAAATAAGTACTAAATAATAATAAATGGCAATAAGTTGCAGTTCTGAAAAGCCCTTCTTTAATATTAGCTGCGTTTAAATTATATTTGCCCGCATGGTTTGGCGAAAGTTTGCCCTACACTTTCCAGCCACGACAGTAGAACCCGGCTATAAGGTTCACTTTTCTCCGTTGCAAAAGTGAGCCTTATAAGCGTATGACCCTTATATCCTTATTTAGTGCATAGCTCCTGGTTTTCGCCGAACATAAAGCTCTAAGATAGAAAAAACATGCTAAAAATATACTTTAGTGACCTAAGGATTGCGTAGGATTTTGGATACTATTTTCAAAGCAAGCCTATTTGCATTCTACAACGCTATCACATAGAGAAAGACCCGAAATGCTCCTTTATGTACACCAGACTATTCGTGAAAATACTTGTCAGTTTGGGTTGTTTGACACTGTTGATGGTAGAATTCTCTTTCTTAACGAGTGACGATGAGCACTTGGAACCTCTTGGAATATTTTACCGCTTTTTGTGAACTGTTTCCTAACAAGAACCTTATAAACCTTATGAACTCATTCATTTATCTCTTAAAGTCGAATTGGGTTGGGTTCCCGGAAAAATGTGTCTGATAAGCGTCTGAACCTTGCATCTAACAAAGCTTAAAAGAATGTTCTGCTGCGTTATGCAGTGCTTTGAAGTGAAACGATATACGGATCGAGTGGATCCGTATCCAGAGCCCGCCGAACCCGGATCGGTCAGCAGTCTGCACTCATCAATGAGTGCTTCATGCGAAAGTTTGTTGTTCTGTGCAGTATTTGTCGACGAGAGAAAAAAAAATATATATATATGCGTATATTTTCCAAAGAATGACCAATTCCGTGTATTTCCTGGTAACGAACGAGTCCCTATCATTCTCGTGTGGCGCGTCGTGCTCTCCCTCTGCGTGCTTGACCAAACTCGTATTTTTCCAGAGCTCGTTGAACATGGCTACGAACCAGCTTTGTAGGGAAGCAACCGAAGTTCATGATCCCATTGAGGAGCTAAAGCGCTTGGTTGCGTCAAGGAACAAACTGCCTTCGACCCAAGAAGTGAAAGTCTGCGAAGAGCGTAAGTGACCGTATGATACCATGGACATGTTGTCATGTTTATCTATGGCTGCAGAACATGCTGGTGAACTGTGGCGCCTGGTTGAGATGTACGACGACATCGCAAAGATTATGCTGGAGAAGAATGACGACTTGCTTCCAGGCAGCATCTGCTGCGAGATCATGATCAGGATTGCAGACTACTGTTTCAAGATTGCAAGGAAGGGGGAAATGGACGTTTCCAAACCCAAGGAGTGGACGGTACCAACCTACTTCAACGATCTGTCCGACCATCTCTTAGTACGTAGTTAGACTGATGTTACGCATACGTACGTACGACACTAACGTTCTCGTCTGGCAGAATCCGGAGACTACTGGCCTCGCCCTCGACCTGCTAAAGGACCACAGAATGAAAGACATGGTTGTCGCAAGCGAGGAACAGAAGTTCCTAGAGATTGGATTTGTCTATGAGGAGGCTGCCTTCGTACGCATATGGTAAGGTTTAGTGAGCACCTGCCCATATATCTAAGGCGTCTATGGAAGTCGATTGCCCTTATGGTTTTTCAGCCTCACGATCACACAGTGGGTGGAGTCCCAGCTCAATATCCAGTGGGTTCCTACGAAAGCTGCGCCGACGGGCGTTTGTGTAGAGGCAACTGCACCAGCCAGAGTAGATCTGGCTGGCGGATGGACTGACACGCCTCCAGTCTCCTACGAGTTGGGAGGAAAGGTCCTTGGACTGTCTCTGAAGATCGACGAGGCGGTACAGTGTGTGGCCATGCTGAATTTGCTGAAGTTGTCGGAGCAATAAGTCGTTTCTTTCTTTCTTTCAGAGACCAAACCGATGCACGGTGAAGCGCGTAAAGGACGCAGTCATAAGGATCGTGCAGCACACGGAGTTGGACGCCTCAGATAAGGTATGTCAGCTCAGCGTGATACGCGCGTCATGAGCGTACAAGAAGTCTCGTTAGGCGGAGACCCTGAGGACTGCGGAAGAGTTCAGAAGGCACAGTAGCTCTGTGCATGAGAGGTGCTCGCTGGTCGCCAGCTGCCTCAAGGCTGCAAAAATCATCGAATTGGATGAGCTAACATCGGAGACGCTGCACGATTACCTCATGCGAGTAAGGAAGATCTGCACCTACGGTGCAGCCAGTCGGAGTGCAGACATTGTCTAAGTTCGGTTACTCTCTTGTAGCGGTGGAAGGGAGGCTTTGAAATCGAAGTTTGTTCTGACCTGCCTAAGGGATCTGGTATGGGGACCTCCAGTATCTTGGCCGGTTGCATTATCTCAGCTGCATGGACTGCGGTGGGAGTGGAGTACTCTGTCGATGACGTTATCCTGGCCGTAAGCACTGACCTGACTCATCGGGTGGCTCAAGCTGCGTCTTAAGTTATACGCTATGATGTCTTGTTTGCTGGTTGCAGGTGTACTTGGCGGAGCAGTTATTAAGTACGGGCGGGGGCTGGCAAGACAACGTCCATGGACTGCTTCCTGGCGGCGTCCGCTTGGGGAAAGGACACAAGGATTCTCAGAAAATCGAACACCGAACGTTCCACCCCCTCGGAGGCGGGGATCGACTCAGAGCTCTGGAGAGTCACTTCGTCTTGCTCTACACCGGACAGGCTAGGTTGGCCAAGAACATACTGAGGGTAAAAGAGCTGTTCTGCGCGACTTTCACGGTGACCACTATGTGTTAGAGATCAGCTAAGGGCTAAAAATTCCTTAAAGGAATTTTCCACAAGTAGTTAATATAATAAGCAAATAGACTGCGTAACTTCGAATTCGTATGAGGCAATCTCATTTTATACCGCTTAGGGTATTTTATACCCTTGGCCTTTACCCCAATCGCCCACGAACAAGATGCTGAAGTACAATATCACTACTATTGAGAACATTCGTGGTCGCACTTCACGAGTGCCACCATACTTAAACGCAAAAATGTTGATGTGACGTTCAAGAATAGTTACAATCGTTCAATCCAAAGCTTTCTGAATATCGCCCCATTTTTATGCTTGGGTTCTTATACGTTCCACTTTATTCTCCAGACCGTTATTACTCACTTCCCCTAGGACGTCGTACGCCAGTGGTACCTAGACGAAAAGGTGGCTGCTAAGTTTAGGCGCAACTTGTTTCTGGCCGACGAAGTCGCTAAGGTCTTTGAGGATGGAGAACGAAAAAGTGAGGATCAGCCTCAAACTCAAGTCATGTCATCTCGGCCAGTGTCACTTTGACTCATCAATGATGAGTGATTTTTTTTCTTCAGACGAGGATTTGGATTACGCTCATATGGGCTCCTTGCTGTCTGAATACTGGACTTTGAAGAAGAATCTTGTGGCGGACGCAGACCCTGAACCTGAGTGCTGCAGAATCCTGTTTGAGGCCATGAGGCCCCATTGCTTCGGCATGGTTAGTGAACTTTGCTTTCTCATAGGAGATTCTTCATTGTTCTCTGTCTGCCTAGTCTTTGGCCGGCGCCGGTGGAGGAGGTTTCATGGTCTTGATGACTAAGCTTCCAAACGCGTCGAACGACATCAGGAGAACGCTTGAGACGGTGGTCAAAAATAACCCGGACGTCCCTCAGCTCAAGGACACTAAGTAAGCAAGAATATTAATATTTGATCCACAACGCCCTCATCAGTTGTAATAATTCGATGATATTGCTGCAGGCTCTTCAACTGTTCCTTGGACTACGACGGGTTGAAGGTGACCATTGACGGCAAGACCATTGAGCTGAAACCCCTTCGCAATGGCATTGATCCCTTAATCGCGATGATTAATAAAAGTTAAAATCTACATAATAACTGGTGCTTTCGCGCTACCCAAGTCGTTGAGTAGGAAGAGAGGCAAAAATATCGAGTACTGTGTGTGGGACGGACGGACGGACACAAGGACGTAGACAAGGCCCTCGCGCTTTACACATTAGATAGATGTCACAGCGTAGATGTATTTCGGATGTAACAGACTTGAGTCTTGCACAATAAGACTGATCACTTCTTCTTTTCTTCGCTGGACTTGGCCTTGAAAAACGATTCTTTATCGGCAGGTTCGATACCCTGCTCTTTAGCCCACTGAACCAAGTTGCGCTTCATAGCATATGCGTCCTCGCCGTCTGCGTAGTACTTGGGCTCGATTTCGCTGATCCTGGCAAGCAAGGATATGCAGTGTCACAATTAATAATGACTAAAAAATGAGTGCCAGAGGTAAAAATGGGTCACTTACTGAAACTTTAGCGCCGTCTTGTACAAGTTAAGTGCAGCCCTGTTGCTTTTCCTGACGTGCAAAGAGACGTATTTGGCATTGAACGTCTCCACCATTGCTCGGGCCGTCTGGTTCATTAACTTTTGCGCCAAACCTGCACAATATGAAGCATAAAAAATGGATCCAGTTAGATGGGGGCAATGTTTCAGTTATTTACCAAGCCTCCGGTGACTTCTCTTCACTGCGAGTGACGTAATGTGACCGTGCGGATCGTCTTCGGCCTCTTCCTCCATCTTGGCCAGCACATAACTGGAAAAATCCATCGTTATTTCTAGTGCAATGTCCAGCTTGAACTTAGGACCAGGAACAGTGGTCCAGCATTTGCAATATTGCACTGCTTCGTCCTATAGATGGCACCAGAAGCCGGAAGGAAATTTGCTTTCTTACCCGACGACAGCACCAGTGGCAGGATCCTCGGCCACGAAGGACAGCTGCGGCCAGGAGAGTCCGTGATACATGTAGTACTTCATCTGATAGTTCTCGGGCAGGCACAGCAGATTGCAATGCTGCATGTTCATCAAGTCCTCGGTCTGGAACGACGAGCGACGTCATGCAACTCCGCTTTCTGTTGCTCGTGAGCATGCATTGATGCCACTACTTCAACATGCAACCGTCCTCTGGACCAACTAAGTACGGAATTCAAGCGACTAACCTTGGCGCAACGGATGTTCATGTTGCCGGGGGTCACTTTCTCTCCTTTGTTGGATACTGTCTTTCGACCCAAGCTACGCCCGCCTGACCGAGAGCGTCGTCGTCGTCGTCGGCGGCGGCGGCCTCCTCCTCCTCCTCCTCCTCGTTGAGCTCCGGATTCAGCTACAGGATCTCGCTGTTTGTTTTGTCTACGAGGGGCAGAGAGGGGCAACCAAAGGTGCAATGACAGCTGAGAACGAGGGACCAGCAGTGCCGAGGGAGACTGAGACCGCAGAACCGTGAATATCTAGGATAGGGATTTAGATGGCGCAGTTGTAGCTGGGGAACTAGCTCCACCTGGCGTGACGAAGCTCATTCTATTATTCACTATACAACTCTGTGCATCAAAAGCATCACTTTTTTGTACATGTTTTTAGAATACTATTAGTAAAATTTTGATATAACATTTTTTCCATTGATATTACTTATTTTCTTTCACTGAATCAATTTTCGTCATCCGTTTTTCGTGAGATCGTGGATCTAAAATGCCAGCAGATACTAATGCTCACAAAAAATTGTGAAAAAAGAACCTTCTTTTTGAAATGGTCTTTATCTGGCCAGCGTGAACTAAGCAGCGTGAGAAGCATGCTTGCTTGGGTTTTTTTTTTTAGTGAAAAACAGTTATTTTTGCATGCATTTTTCACTTTTTTCATATATTTTTCAAAAGCCAGAAAATATTCTGCCATCAGTATGGTATGGAGGTCAAGCGTCTATAGGCACACTCAAAACAGATGACAAAACTAGCTTGAGTGAAAGAAAATATCATCTTCTGACCAAAAGTAAGTGGTCAACATTTTGTCACACTTCTTCTTAAGGCACACTCATGAAGGCCAATCTCATTCGTGTGCGAGATTTGACTGCACTTCTGAACTTCACCACGCCAGATGGCGCTAGTTCCCATGCTACAACTGCGCCGCTAGATCTCTTATTCTATGTATTCGCTGCTGTGGTCTTGTTCCTTTATGGCGCACGCGCTGCTGCACTGCACCTTCAGCCCGTAGCCGGAGTTCCCGGCAAAATGAACCCTGAAGATGCTGGGGTTGCCACAGGACTCGATCGAGAACATGATCTACCACTCAGTTAAGGGGGCAGACAGTCAAACGCAACATATTCATCGCGACTCAAGTCCATCAAATAAGTCATCATCTGATTCAAGGTCGACTTGTCAAAGAAATTGTGACTCTGGCACGCCGTCAGCTGAACTGACCTCCGGACTGCAGAGGGTGCTGGCAACTCCTCCAAGGACCGTGTGGAAGCAAGAGAGCGACCTCTACTCACTGCCTCTACTTGGATGGGAACAAAACGTTGCAGGATTGGTTGAGACGAGATCGTAAACGACGGTCGGTGTGCGTCCTCTGAAGTCCTGGAGTTCTCCGAGTCCGAATATCACACCGCACCATGGACTTCTTGGAGTACACCGACATCGCCTTCGAGGTTCGCGGGGACATGGTAAGCGTCAGCCTTTGCGCACTTTCGCTCGTCCCCTAGCTCTGGTACTTTCTCTTCATAGACCCCGGGCAAGCTGAAGTTGACCGACGAACGCCTCATCTGGCGGGGCAGTCGCAGCTCGCGCAAGGAAGAGGTCAAGAGTGAGGACATTGAGATCGTCAATTGGCAAAGGTTGGCCGGCAGTTGGGGAATCCGGATCTTCACCAAGGAGGGCAATCTTCACAGATTCGCTGGGTTCAAAGAAGCGGTAGGTCGACTCCTCTGAGTCCTCTCTGACTCGTTGGCCTCTCTCTATATATATACAATGGAAGGAGGATAAGGGGGAGGTCTCGGGAGCCAAGTTTGTCTCCCTCTTATCCGAATTTCCCCGCTTATCCAGAGGAACTAAGTACACATACACAGTGCGGACTAGTCTTTGAACTCATAGTGAGCAAGTGCGATCTTATTTTCAATTTGTGTGTGTTTTTTTTTCTTGCAAGGGGCTGAATCCAAAGACTTTTATCAGCCACATTTGGTTCCTTGTATCCTCTCTCACTAAAGCCAAATTTCCTGTGAATTCTATCGTAGGAACGAGAGCGTCTAGCCAAATTCTTCAAGTCCTCTTACCAGCTGGACATGTTGGATCGGGAGCTAAGCGTCAAGGGATGGAACTCGGGCACGGTCAACTTTAACGGCAGCGTCTTAGGTTTTGAGGTAAGGCAAAAGTAGAAACTTCGTACCAAGAGACGCCCTAAGTGTTGTTCGTATTTTACTAATCCGATCTTCTTACGTCAGGTTGGCAAGGCCGACGCCTTCGAGATTCCTCTGTCGTACGTGAACCAGTGCCTGCAGGGGAAGAACGAGGTCACCCTGGAATTCCACTCGGTAATTGAGAAGCATGAAAAGTTGAAGGCGACGCACATTAGTATAGCTAAAGTCACTCTTGTAGAACGACGACGCCGCCGTGATGCTGACCGAGATGCGCTTTCACATTCCTCCGTCAGAGCTGGCTGGTGAAGATACAGTGGAGGCGTTTAAGGACGCCGTCATGAAGAAGGCGTCTGTAGTAACCACCTCCGGCGACGCCATCGCCATCTTCCGAGAAATTCATTGCCTTTCCCCTCGCGGTCGCTATGATATCAAGATCTTTCCCACGTACCTACATCTGCACGGCAAGACCTTCGACTACAAGATCGCAGCATCAAGCGTAATGAGGCTGTTTCTCCTACCTCACAAGGATCAGAGACAGACTTATTTCGTGGTAAATGTGGATCCTCCCATCAAGCAGGGTCAGACCCGATATCACTACCTGGTGTTCAACTTCAAACAGGCAAGGATCTTTAATCGTGTCAGCGTGTTTGTCTTTGAAATTGAAGTATTATCTGGTGTGCATAAGACGAGCCTTGTTCCCAAAATCGAGATGCCTCTCATGCAGAGGCCTCTCATGCCTCTCAGACAGTACAAAAATTGTGATTCTTTTCAAACTTTTAGGTCGCAAAATTAGGGTGCGTCATATGCACGAGAGAGTCTTAAACACCAGAAAGTACTGAATGTCATGCGGCATCTTAATTACAGGAGGACGAAGAGGACATAGAACTTCCCTTCACTGAGGAAGAGCTTAAAGAGAAATACGACGGCAAGCTGGAAAAGGAATACAGCGGACCCAGCTACGAAGTCATCTCAAAACTACTGAAAGGTCTGACGGGCAAGAAGATCACAACACCAGGCAGCTTCACTGGCCATTCGGGTACGCCAGCCATCACCTGCTCACACAAAGCGGCTTCAGGATCTGTCTATCCTATGGAGAGAGGCTTCATATTCGTATATAAGCCACCGATATATATCAGGTGAGAGACTCCGACAAGTCTTGGTAGATCACCTCAAGTCAATACCTAGAAACGCTGTTACCTTGGTCAGTGCGATAGAGTTGTAACTTGCGAGTTCCCATCATCGTCAACAACAGATTTCTTTGTGACCGACTAATCTAAAGTTGGCCTAATGAAGCTTAGCCTAAACCTAACTCACAATACTGTACAACTGGAATTTCCCGTGGTGTTTCTCTCCCCCTGGGAACAGATAAGGCTAGGTCAGAAAATAGGCATTTCTGTCACATATAGCTCTGTCTCTTCTGAAGTTTGTAGATGTTATCAGTACATCTGTGCAAAGTCATCCATTTTCTCGAGCCCTACTTATACCTCATTCAACCCATTTCGTTGTATACAGGTACGACGAAGTTCGCAGTGTCAGCTTTGAGCGCAGCGGTGGTTCCACCCGATCTTTTGATATCAACGTCCTCATCGGAAATGACATCAGCTACACGTTCTCGTCAATCGAAAAGGGCGAGTACAGCAGACTCTACGACTTTCTTAAGGGCAAGGGGATCAAAGTAAGTACATTCTTTCATCGCTTAGGGGGTACCGTATCAGTACAACTTCGTGTTGCAGGTCAAGACATCGGGCAAGGGCAAGACCGGCCTTACATTTGACGATAAAGATGCCCTCGTCGATCACCATCTTGAGAAAGTAAGTGAAGAAGAAAAGAATTCATTATTTTACTTATATACTCATCATTATCGCATTGGTTAGGTCAAGAAAGAAGCTTTGGAAGAGCTTGACAGTGGTGATGACTCCATGTCATCCGATGATTCTGACTTTAACCCTGATGCCCTGGAGGCACTCTCCGCCAAGGAGGAATACGACTCAGAGCCAAGCACCACGACCTCCGAAGATGAGAGCACTGAGGTAAATGATCCGGTCTTGTGTTCTCAGTTAGAATATGCTTCTGGAATGCCCAGTATCTCCGCAGCAATGGATATTCTTGCACATTATCTTTATTTCCTTTCAGGGAGGGTCTGACTCTGAGGCTGAGCGTCGTCGTGCCGAAAGGAAGAAGAAGCAACAGGAGCGCAAAGAGAACAAGAAGGCGAAAGGAGAGAAGAAAGAGCGAAAGGTAAGACGAGGAAGCGAAAAATGCTCCATGATCATAGTCCCAGCTCAGTAGATACGTACGTCACATGCGCAATTGTCTCATTTGGTTTCTTTTTTTTTCCAGGTTAAGAAAACGAAGTTTCCAGGACAGCCGAAGCGCAACATGTCGGCCTACTTCATCTGGATGAACGCCAACCGGGAGAAGATCAAGACCGAGTTCCCTGATCTCAGCGTTACAGAGTTCGGAAAGAAGGCAGGAGAGATGTGGAAGGCTATGACCGATAAATCCGTAAGTAAAGCCCACATTGTTGTAGGAACTACTGAAGCTATCGTGTGTGGTTTCTTAGGAATGGGAGAACAAGGCTGCAGAAGACAAGAAACGCTACGACGCCGAGATGGAGAAATGGCTGAAGGAGGGAGGTTCTGAAGCAATTGCGAAAGCCAAGCGTGACGCGCAACGCGAGAAGCGCCTGGCTAAGGCGGGCTCGGGAGGTGGAGGAGCAGGAGGAGGCGGAGGAGGCGCAAAGCCAAAGAGCACGGCGGTCAGCCCCACCAAGGTGGACCCCAAGGGTGGGTCTGGCTCCGGCTTTAAGAGTAAGGAGTTCATCGAGGATTCCGACAGCTCAAGCTCCGACAATGACAAGAAGAAGGCGTCCACAAAGAGAAAGACTAAGGACAACGGATCTGACGCTGAGATGAAAAGCGGCGGCAACAGTAGTTCTCCAGATGATGCCGCCTCTTCTTCCGACAAGAGTGACTAAGCATTTCCGTCTCGTGCCAGCATTGATAAAAATACCAGTATGTTAAGAAACCAAAATATCAAGAACGTAAACCGTCGTCATATCCAGTACCGCGTATGCATCACTAGGTCAGATATGGACTGCATGTACACTTGCACTAGCGCTTACGCGCTACCCGCTTCTTTGGGTAGGATATATCGTGCACTCCATGCACTTGGTGATCACCACACGCTTCTCGCTCAACGTATCGGCCGCGCAAAAGCTGAATAGGGGCAGCGGACAGACGTACATCCGGCAGGAGCTGCACAAAAGCTGGACCGACACACTCAAGTAGATACGGCCCTCGCAGGCAAAAACTGGAAATCAGCAGCGCAAAAGTTGTTGATGCTGACAACAGATCACTGGCTGACACACAGTACATTTTGGAGTGTGTGTGGACTCAGTTGTTGATAAAGACTCCCGTCTTGCATGAGGGCCTGATGCCGTGGATTCATTCACCATCGCTCCGACCACCTGCTCTTGGCCGTATCCGGCAGGAGCTGCACAAAAGCTGGACCGACACACTCAAGTAGATACGGCCCTCGCAGGCAAAAACTGAAAATCAGCAGCGCAAAAGTTGTTGATGCTGACACAGTACATTTTGGAGTGTGTGTGGACTCTATGCGCTTTAGAGATCTTCGACCATTTTCTTCAGCCAAGACATGGAGCCTTTGTACACTAGACGTGGAAATGTCCATTGACGTTTCTACCCTGCAAGAATGATTGAAGTGTCGACCTAAGTTCACCTATTTCCATACTCGTGTGACTGGGTTATGTGAAGGTTTAGTGGGTGAGAGAGAAACTGACTATAATGCGACTAAACTAAAGCATATTATACTTGCATGCATTCTTGTCTCATTTGCTCAGTTAGGCGTTAGAAGAACGTCCTGGAAGCTGAGTGAGGCTTACGCAGGCTCTAATAGTGTGCCTCTTATGAGGTAAGGCTACTTTCGTTGAAGGGCTGAACGATACAAAGACTCCTGTCCTGCATGAGGGCCTGATGCCCTGGATTCGTTCACCATCGCTCCGACCACCCGCTCTTGGCCCAGCTGTGATGTACTACGTGTTAGTGCTATGCTGTGTAGAAGTCATGAGCTCATGAGAGCGTGCTTTCTACAAGAAAGAAATCGATAAGGCAGCACAAAAACACCTCTGGCAGGCAGCGAGAGCGTTGCCTTGGTGGAACAGAACTAGCAAAACCGCTGCAATATCGACCATGACGAACTCCGTGAAGGCAGCAGCAGATTAATCCCTGAAGATAACTTTGAAATGATGTCATGTGTCTATTGAAGAAGTGGTTTGACGTAACTTTGGTCTTCTACACACACCATCACCTGTCCTCCAGTCACCGCTGTCGGCGTATCCGTATCTTCTTGGTTGCTTTCATCCTCACCCTCTTGTACCTAAAAATCACCAACTATGACAGTGACGCAGCTAACGGCGACGTTGGCGTCAAAGTCGACGTCCTTTTCAGCAATAGAAGCGATGTCAGTGCCAAAGACAACGAAGACTCTGGAGGTGACCAAGTGGCCCGACAGAAGTTGCCAGTCTGCATTGTCATTGGAGTACGTAAAGGAGGCACCAGGTAAGGATCTAGTGATTGCCAGCATCTTTTTCCATCGCTTAGAATCTGTCTGCAGGGCTCTTCTTGACATGATTGGGCTGCACTCCAAGGTGAAGCAGGCTAGGAACGAGGTTCACTTTTTTGACGTGGAGGAGAATTACGAGGTATACTAGCGTTGTCCCGAGGACCTCACAGTGATCAAGGACTGTGTAATGCTACCATACCCATACAGAAAGGACTTGACTGGTACCGCAGCCAAATGCCGACAGTTCTCCCCAGCGAGTTGCCCATAGAGAAGACGCCTGCCTACTTCCACACAGAATTGGTGCCTGAGAGAGTCCGTCGGATGAATGCCAGCATTCTCTTGCTCGTAGTGGTCAGAGATCCAGTCACCAGGTAGTAGCAGTCTTCATGTACTGGCTGAATGAGGCGACTAAGAAGTATCTTCCATCCCTCAGGCTAGTCTCGGACTACACTCAGATTTTGCACAACCACCTAGATCGGGGTCTGACGTTCCGGCCGTTCGAGGAGGTGGCGCTGAGGACCACAGACGGTTCAGTCAATACGGATTATGATGCCGTCAGAAAGAGTTTATACGCCGACCATATGAGGAGATGGCTGCAGCACTTCCCTCTCACACAAGTGAGATATCAGAGTTGTTTTCAACAGTATCGCAATTACCGCATACCAGTAGTCGATATCAACTATCACCCAATTGATTGACGTTATTTTGTACGTGGTGTAGAGCATGTATCAAACCACCCTGTATCCGAACTTAATGCCACCGCCACTCCTGCAGATTCACGTTGTGAACGGGGACAAGCTCATCCGCCAGCCGTGGCGCGAGATCCATCGGGTAGAAACTTTCTTGGGGTTGGAGCACGAGATCACTAAGTAATTTATATTGCTGTTTGCGTGTCTGTGGGGGGAGGGGAGTAATCAGGTTCCTTTGAGCTTGCTTACACTTTATCATAGGGACGCATTCTACTTTAACGCCACCAAAGGTTTCCACTGCGTTGTCATCTCCACTGCCAGATCATCACCTACGCCAACTTCAGAAGGATCAAAGTATAAGAAACGCCGCCATCAGTGCCTCACTGGGAGTAAGGGAAGGCAGCATCCCAAAGTGTCAGCGGAGGCGACTGTCAAGCTGAGGAGGTTCTTTGCCAAGCACAACTACGACTTCTACAATCTGGTTGGTAGAGACTTCGGCTGGCCGGAGGAGTAGCGTGCCTTGCATATGCGAATGCTTACTGTAATTACTAGAGTATAATATAGCTCATAACTCCTTAGTAAATCACATTGAATAGGAGAAGTGCATTTTTCAACAGAAGTCACCAGACAAACTGATTGTGATGTCGATGTATCAGCTGACGTTGACCAGGAAATCCGGGATAACGAGGTGATCGGTCTTTGCGTCACCCATATCGTCTCCATCCTCCGTGATGACCAGACAAGTGCACGATATCCGTAACTTCCCCGGGGCAAAAGGAAGCAAGTGTCTGCGATTGAGCACTTTCTCGCCCGGGCGACAACGTCTGTGCGAGCGGGGACCAGAGGTAGGAATGATCTGCTGCTGCTGGCCCTCCGACGTCGCCACGTAGCAGCAATCGACCGAGAACACGCAGTGGACACTGCCGGAGGCGCTGCCGTGACTGCTCATGTTATCCAGCACTACCTCTAGAAGTGCCGGCTCTCCTGAAACAAGAGTCACCTCCTCTTCTTCGACGCCTTGTACGCAGCAGCACCGTTCGCCGTTCAGCCTCACAGTCCAAGAAACCGAGGACAACCTCAGTCGCTCGCACATGCAACGATCTAGCTTTATCCCGGCCAAGGAGACCCTGCCACGGCGCTCCTGTAGTCGCCATTGCAAGTCCACTCGCTGATCCAGATAGCTGACCAAGTCTCCCTCTTCACAGCCCTCCTCGATCTTTTCTAGGGGCAAAGGGATCCTGCAGGTGTCACCGCGGCCATCAATTACGATGCGCTTTCCTGAAGCGTATTCAAGTTCGCATTCCGACGAGGAATTGGGATCAGTGACATTGGTTACATCAAGGATGACATAGACCTCTCGTGAGCTCTCGCCCGGGAGAACGTCCCACCAAGTGACGATCAGCGAGGGTAGAACGTGCACACGCAAGCGTATCGACACTTGGCGACTGTAACCACCAGAAGTCTCTGGACTACTCGAATACTTAGTAGTAGCCACAAGCGTGAACGTAGTCTCTTCCAGCGAAGGCATCGTTGTCGTCGTTGCATTGGGTAGCGATGACAATGAAGACTCCCCCAAGCACTGATCTTGCTCAGTGTAATGACAAGGCGTGGGGGGGCCCTTTACTATAATGGGTACGGTGGCGATGTCCCCTTGGCGAATGGTTGTCTGCTCCATTTTTCCCTTGCTAGCCATTGCCCTGAACTTGCTTGGAATCGTGTGCACCGTCGTCTCCAGTCTCTCTACAGCAAGATCACTGACGTTGCGTAGTGTCAGGTCGAAAGAGACGGTTTCGCCATGGAAGACGGAAGTTTCGAGACAAGGACGCTCCTCGTTCGCTTTTGTCGACGACACAACGTTGGCATTTTCATTGTTCAAGCTTGTCACGCTGACTTCCAGTCGAGGGATACTTGGACACACGTCAATCAAGAGGATATCTTCCGTTTTGTCTGGGATATTCAGAGACTTGATTCTGCAGTGAGACCTTACGCCAAAGATCACGCATGAGTAGCCCGTGATTTTTAACTGACCAGGTTCACGAGGAATCCCCGAGAGAGTGATTTGTTGATGGCGACGATTACTGTCCGGAGGAAGCAAAATGTCGGTGGCAGTCGCGTCAAAAGCGGCTCCCTCGTGCATTAAGGCCAAGCTTTCTATTTTAAGTTCCACGGGGAGAGGGTTGATCACAGTCAGTTCCACATTGGCCACCTCCCCCTGCACCCAGTTGATGGTCGCCTTCCTGTCGCGGTCTTGCACGATGGGAGTGAAGATAAACGGTCCGTTGTCATCCTCGAACCCCCCCGATCCACCGCCATTGAAAGACGATAGTGTTGACGAAGAAGAACCAGGAGGTGGCGGTATGAGAGGCTCAGGCGGGGCGCACGGTTTCAGATCCACCACCTCCGGGATCGTGTAGATGTTGACCGGCGGAAGAATGACCCCGCCACCTGCTTCTATGGCGTGCTGCGTAGGTGCCAAGGTGGAGGGCGCTGCAGGCGTTGGCGTCATAGGCGTGTCAGAGCAACTGCGTGAAGCAAGGCCGGCCAGCTGATGACAAAATTCGGCACGATCTGTTGGACTTAGGAAGGCCAACAGCCTCTGCACCAGAAAGGCCATGTGTCTGCGAAATGAGGAAAGAGCTATGTATCTTTTGCTATCTAAGTGAGCATGGGCTACAGTTATCTCAATCTTATGTACCTCGTTGCAGCGACGTAGTCGCCCATTCTGCGGGCGGTTCCCATCAACTCTTGCAGGATCTGTATCTGAAGTGCAGGCCAACCGCGATGAGGAACCCGAGGCCCAGCCTGAGTGGCATTAACACAGTTATACTGTATCATGAAAGGAATCGTAGTGCTCTGCGAGAGCATCGATCTGGAAGTTTATGTCGTACCCAGTTTATGTCATTACCTGGAAGTCGATGTCGTAACCAGCCAGTGTTTTCAAGAGAAGATGATAGCAAGAGGCCCAGTCAGTGCGCGGGTTCTGGGGAGCCACGCACCTCATGGCCGCCACGCGATGGAAGAAGGCTGCCTTACGCCGGAAGCCCAATCGGGAATACAGTCTGGAAGAATTCGGTATAAGGTTGATGTTTTTGACTCACCCCCCGCCCCCGAGGCCAAGACGCCCGAATTATCCAACCTACTTTGACAAGGCAGCGAAACGCTGCACTTTTTCCTCGTCCGTCATTTGCAGATTGATGAAAACGACATTCTGAAGGAACTCCGACGCGAAGATTATGTTGCCCTTCTCTAGGAGGACGTGGACGGCTTTTATGCTCGCTTCAGTCTCAACGACCCCAGCCTGCGTGTACTTGCTGTAGTGAACGACGATTTCTCTCAAGCTGTCCACAAGGTCGCGATTGGAAATGATGCGCTTGGCGAAAGTCTCGTCATTCTCGACGTCACCGTTACTGGTGTTTCCGCTCAATCTTTCCTTCCGACGATTGGACAGCAGAGAGGAGAGATTCGGGATGGCCTGAAATTGATAAATAAATTAAGGCGAGTGCACTCCAGTGTTACTTCCTGCTGGCCGCAGATTTATTTCTTCACCTGAAAAGAAGAGTTCCTCCTGAGGTCTCCAACCCGCCTCATTTGTGGAAAGTGGACTAGGGTGGCAATAGAGCAAATGCCTTCGAGGCTGTTGGCTAGCCACAACCAGTCATTACATGAGCGGAGCCCGTCTGCCGCAGATTCGTAATAGTCGTAGGCTTCCTTAGGCAGTCCACAAAGCATATTCAAGTCACCCAGGTACTTTCTGAACCGTCCTGCAGTCCTTCTCCGATTAGACCTGCTCTCTAGATCCAACCCGACAAAGTCTCGTCGCTCAAAGGGGGCGCACAGCAGAGGCAACTTTGCTTGCTGGTTTAGAAGAGCCTGTGCCGGACATGAATAAAATGTTCTTTGACGCTTTGCACCAACATAGCCACGTGCAAGACATAAGTGTCTTGTCCTACCTGTTTGTCAACTCGGGTTTTCTCCAGAAGCCAAAATATGGTGGTAAGAAATACGGAGACGTCGTTCTCCAAGCGTTTTTCGTCCAGCTGGTCGACGCCAACACCGCCGCTGCCACTTGATCTGTACTCGAGACGACCGTGCGGACTCGTAGAGTTTGACGGTGCCGACTTGTTGTTGACGTTAGACACGCAGTCATCGTCGTCGTCATCGTCGTTACCTCCACCATTTTCCTTGGCATCGGGACCATTCCCTTCGAGATGCTCTCGTTCTTCTACGCGGAGGGCAATGAGACGGGAACTGAGAAGGAACTTGTCGTACTTGGCCTGGAAAGAGAATTGTGGCTTATGTGAATAGTCATGTTCTGCTTCTCTTCCTCCAAATACTTGCCTTAAGTGCCTTATGCAGCCTTTCAAGATCTCGTTGCTCCTGCTGAGTTCGGTAAGCACCCACTGAGACAAGTCCCAGAACTGCCCGATGAAGTTGAAATTCTCCCCACTCGTTATTTTCAGGCGGGTAGGTGCGAACGAATCTGCGGGTCGAGGAACAAGAGCCCTTTGAGGATCATGAATTCTCGTGCTACGTGAACGAGTTGTAACCTGGCTTCGATGTTGCGCGCTCCTCCACCTCCCGCTGCATTTATCTGCACTCTGGCCCCACGATCTAACACCTCAAAGACTCTGGCGAAAGTCTTGGGTTTGAGGGCGTCGTGAGTCGACAGGGAGCGTACAAGCACCAAGAGGCGGCGATGATCCGCGGGAACCTGACTGTAGTCAGGATAACACAGGGGAGAAGGATCGGACATCTCGGACAGGATGGAGCTCACCTTAAGCAAAAGAATACGACGATATTTCCACTTCTATCAAAATGACTCCAATGGGACTCACCACCGCACGCATGCTGGACGCAGATCACGAGGGTGGAGATGAAGTTGGCCGGCAGAAGTTGGTGTGGCAGAAATCATGGGGAAGAGGACGGAGGGGGAGTTTCTAGTTCTGTTAACAGGCCGTAGGGAACACTTGCCGGAGTGATCATTCGGAACAGAGGAACTAGAGGATCTCTGCGATGTCCAGTCGGGGGAAGCTACTGGTCTTCGAACTGAGGACCGTGAAGGCGGACTGCCCCGAGCCCTCTTTTTGAGTCGAAACGAACAATGACGGTTCGTTTGACTCGTTTGCCAGGCAAGCAGAGCTGAGCTAGCTGTCAAGGAAGAAGTGGAGACTGGATGCCACTTGTTAGTCAGTTTACTTTTGGGACCAGGGTTGCTTTCTTGCAGTGGAGGAAGAGGTTTTCAGCGTCTTCCTCGGTTTTAGTCCAGCTGGAGTACTTGATCTTGGCGAAGCTGTTCCCCATCACCGGACTTGCCACCGCCGCCACTTGTGCAGAAAGCAGAACTGGAACTTCACTGGAGATCATGACAAGGTGTCTGGACGTCCGAGAGAGCTCATGAAGGCAGCCATTTGACTGTGATTGGACTTCACTTCTTTACATCAGTGCTGTTATTGGCCTCTGCTGGTTCTTTAACTTCTTTAACATTCAATATGTTTCCGACAACATTATCCATATTAAACATCAAGGTTCAGGCCTCTCATGACCGAACTAATGACCCCCCTGCTTAGGTGGCATCGCGGCCCGCGCCAAATAGGCCGAACTGCGTTGGTGTTGCGTAATGTAAACAAATGCCCGCCTCATTCGGTCGTCGTCCTCCAACTTGGCCGAGATCTCGATGATTCTAAAGGGGTCGAATCAACTTCTTGAATTTTTCTATCCTGGCAACTCTCTACTGATGGTCAGAGAGAGAGAGAGAGAGAGAAACGATGCTGCCAAAGCCAAAGTCATTCTATCACCATCATCAGCAATCAATGGAGCTGGCGCCGAAGAAAGAGGGGACAAAGTGCAACATGTCAGCAAGCGGTTCGAGGTGGCAGTAGAGCGTCTCGTGATCCTTTGTTTCAGTCTTTGTCAACTGGGCGACCTAGACCTCCATGGCCCTAGTGTATCTGACCAGGCGCGAGACGTTCAGCGCCTCCCACCGGCTGCACAGTCCTCGCCTCTCGGCCGAGGAGAATGCGCTAGTGTACGGGAAGTGTAATTCTGCCAACGGCCATGGCCACAACTATGTGCTCGAGGTGACGGTGAGGGGCAGGCCAGATCCCGCCACCGGGATGGTGATGAACGTGGCAGACCTCAAGGCTGTCGTGGCCGACGCCGTCATGGCCCAGCTGGATCACAGGAATCTAGACCATGACGTGGACTACTTCCGGGAGACCGGGACCGTCTCCACCACCGAAAATTTGACCGTCTACATCTGGAAGTGCGTGAATGCCGGCCTGCGGGAAAGAGGACTCCTCCGGAAAGGGGCGGAACTCCACGAAATCAAACTCAGAGAGACGGAAAAGAACAGCGTCGTGTACAGAGGTGAATAATGTTGGCATGATTTTTTTCCTTTTTTTAGCCGCAGTGCCAAAATACATCTGTTCCTTTATACGGTACATCTCGTCTCAGTCGATCAGCGACACCAATGCCATTACGATCAACTCTACCGGAAGTCCCAGGACGGTGTATTTCATGTTACAAAGGATGCGTGAAAGCTAACAGTGGGTATGACTACTTGTATCACGGGGCAAATCCTGTGACTTCTTCGATGGCCTTATTTTGATCACTCTCCTCCATCACCTGGTACCGCTCCAGCTCCATGCCAAGGCTCGCACGGCCAGAGGTCATCGTCCTTAGCCTCCTAGAATAGCCCCTCAAGTCGGCAAGTGGGGCCCTAGCAGTGATTACTCTGGTCGAACCATCATTGACGCTTCCTCCCCTGTCATCGGATGACAGCACCTCCCCTCTCCGCCTCAGCAAGTCCTGGGTCACTTTATTTACAAGTTCTGCAGCTGTTACGATCTCCAACAGCATGAGCGGTTCCATCAACTTGACACCGGCCGCTTGGAGTGTACGGTTGGTTGCGGATATCGCCGCCGATGAAATGAGGCTGGCTGGCGTTCCCGGGGATACTTCCAGAGAGTGGAGCAGAAACTGACTATTGACCACAGGGTAGCCGAGAAGAGGTCCCGTCGCCACCGCAGACTCAAACCCGCGGAACACTTCCTTCAAATGTAGAGGCTTCGGGGTATTCACGAAGTCTTTGGCCATGGCTAGCCTCGGTTTAATTAACTTCCTCGTCTCTTCGTGTAAAAGCGGCCGCACACTCATGGTCACGGTGATGTCATAGAACTTTCCGATAATGCTTCGCTCGAATCGAGTCGCTTCAAAAGCCTCTGCATCGACAGCTTCTCGATAAGCTATTAACAGTTTCCCCAGCTCTGCCTCCACCTTGTACTCTCGGTGGATTCGATCTCGCACAATCTCCAAGTGCAGCTCTCCCATCCCTGAAAGGACTGTTTGGGCAGTGTCCTTATCTGAGGAGACGTGCAGACTCGGGTCCTCACGTGTTAGATTCTTCAAGGCAACTTCCAGCTTCTTCTGGTACAGCACAGAGGGAGGCTCAATGGAACAGTAGAAGACAGGATTTGGCACGGAGATACCTAAGAGATGGGGAGAGCATGCGAGATCTTTCTCGGGTCCCTTTTCTTCCCATTTCTTCATGATCTTCTGGGCAGAAGTGGAACTCGCGGTCAATGTATCGCCAGTCACGGTTTCCTTGAGTCCAGCTATTACAGCAATGTTGCCCTCGCCGACAGAAGAGACCGACTTGAAATCGTCGGCAAAGGCGACCATGAGCCTCGAGGCTTTCTCGCTCACACCTCTGGTCAGATTGTAGATGATGGCGCCTTCCTGCAACTCACCGGCATAAACTCGGACAAAGGTGAGGGCTCCCTTTTGAGGATGATGCACAACCTTAAAAGCTAACCCGCAGAGGCTGTTCTGGGGATAGCACGAGAGAAATGGATACTCCTTGTCCTCCGGCGACGGCAGGTAATTCACTATCGCGTCCATCAGCGGCTGCACGCCAATATTCTTGTAGGCGCTGCCGCACAGCGTGACTAATATGCTGTTCTGATCATGAGTCGATGACACGATCACTCTTCGAAGAGCATCTTTCACACTTTTGGCAGAGATCAGGTCGTAGGACTCTTCCTTCAACACTGCATCGGCCAAGATTTCATCATAGTCGCAGAGCTTGTCTATGAGGGCCGTTCTAGCCTGAGCAGCAGCAGCTTTCAAATCCCCCTCCACTGGACCTACAGTGAACTCTTTTCCATATGATGGCGCGGAATTGTCTTCATCCCAGATCAGGGACCGCATCTCCACCAAATCAACTACACCGCAAAATTTGCCGCTGTCTCCTTGGTTTTTCGTTATTGGGAGGTTGAGCAACAGCGGCTCCACCTGCAGTTTCTTGACCATGGAGTCGAGAGACGCTGTAAGGTCGGCGTTGGGCTTGTCCATCTTGTTAAGGAAGGCAATGGTTGGCACTTTGTACCGCTTTGCTTGTCTCCAGACAGTGACAGTTTGAGCCTCGACTCCAGCGGAAGCGTCCAGGATGACTATACCACCATCCAGGACGCGCACACTGCGCTCAACCTCAATGGTGAAGTCTACATGACCAGGAGTGTCGATTAAGTTGATCTGGAAAAGGATACAACTTCAAACTTATAGCATTACTCCTAAGGGCTGCACGCAGGATTGGTAAGTGACTTAATCTTCTCCTCGACGAATGGCACGCATTTCAAGTGATGACCGCTACGCTGCATTGCACGTGAGCAGTATACCTGGTGCTTCTTCCACATGAAGGTGATGGCTGCCGAGGTGATGGTGATACCCCTGTCGCGTTCCTGCGGCATGTAGTCCATAACTGTATCGCCCCTGTGCACCTCCCCTACCCTTGGTACGTAGCCGGAGTAGAAGAGCATTCGCTCGGTCGACGTCGTCTTCCCCGCGTCGATGTGGGCAAAGATTCCGACATTTCGAGTGTAGGAGGAAGAACGGCGACTGCACACGTAAAAGCATGCAAAGTATTCTTTAAGCTCTACATGCTACGACCAGCCCTAACAGCTTACAACATGACCTGATTGGAGCTCACCTGAGAGACGACGTCGCAGTCCCGAATCCACGCAGAAGATTTATGCATCCTTTAGTAATCATAATTAGACGGATTGTCATCCGCTTCTTTTGCTACTGTCCTTTTCCTCCGAGATAGCACGTTTCAACTAAGTTGCTGTCAACATCTAGAATCCCACGCCCAATTTCTTCATCAAGCACAGCATGGAGGATCTTTCCACTCCGACGATATATCCAAGCGCGCTTCTCGGCCACAAAGTCGAATCTACAATATGACATGGACGTACATGAGCAAATGGCACGCAGGAAGTATGCTAGCTAGCGTGTTCGCATCATAGTCTTGTAAGCACATTTCTAACCTTGCCGGCCCGCTGATGGGCGAGGACAGCCAGATTTGTTTGTTCGGGACCTGCTTGTTGATGACGAAGGTTCCGTGTCCGGGCAGCTCGATGGTGAGAACCCCACTGGCGAGTGACACGTCGGCAGTGGTCATCCGAGGGTGATCCTCCAGCAACTGAAATTGTCACGGATCATGAGCGCTTGAACGGCACTTGTCACTCTGTATGTACCAAAGATAGCGGGCTCCTTACACTACTATTAAGACCTGTTGCAAGGTGCACCAATAGGGAAATATTTTGGACTCTTACCTCTTCCAACTTCTCACTCAGGGATTCAAGAGTTTCATCACTTTCTCGCTCGAAGTTAAATTTAGAGATTGATGTACTGTAACACTGGAGCCGAGGCAAGTCTTGCTTCTGTTGGTAATGTTTCACTTTGGTTTCCAAAGGCGCAGAAAAAAGTGTTCGTCGATGACCAGTTGGGATCAGCGTCCTTCCTGCAACGAGTGGGGCCAACCTTCTGACCAGCATGTCTCCATCCGCAAGTACGTACCTGCTATCAACAAAGCATAAGTACAATATACACGAGCACTCAAACATCGCAGGACGCGGCTGACCATATAAGTTGCACTGTTTGTATTCCTGTGCATAGTACCTTGACATGTGGAATTATTAGTTGACATGAAAAACATGTCGGCATGGCTAACTACTCCGGCACGGAGTCATTGGCATCATCATAACAACCCAGGCTAAGCGCTTGGTCGTAAACATAATAATCTTTTGTCTTTAGGGTTCGATAGCACGACTGTCGCCCTGGTCTGTTCCTGGTTTTTAGATCTAATTGTTGTTGAGTCAGTCTCTGACGAGATTCATCGGGAATCTCGCACATTGCACGTGGATGTCGATCGGCGGGACACAGCTGAAGCTGCCCCGTGCACCATACCGACATGTCATTGAAGTTATAGGTGAGAGCAACTGGTCGTTTTTTTCTTACTGCGCAGGCGGTGGTGTCATCGTCCCACATTTCGTTGTCTTCGAGATCGCTTTTGGGATGGTAGCCTTGGCTTACGCCCTCTTCTTTATCCAACATCTCCCAGGGGAACAGTGCTTTGTTTAAGGTAACGTCTGCAGGCTTCCTTACTTCAACTTTCGGTTCATTTACAAAGAAATATTCAGCATCTACGACTTCGTCATTGCGTTCTTCATCGCTTTCACTCGTTGCACCATGGTCACTGTTAATAAAAGTGTCATCTTGATTGGATTGCCAAATCGATTTTGTCCAAGTATTTTTCTCAAGATGCTGGACGGGATCCTGGCGGTCAGTGCACCTGAGCCTGTCTCTAAGTCTTTCCTGACGTATCAGGTAATTCTCCATGTTCATTGTATGAGTGATTTCTCCGATGCTGAGATTATTGCCACCGAGATCCACTTCATGAAGATAGAGATCTTTAAGAGACTCGGCCCCCTCCAGGTCAAGATTATTTTTGTAGAGGTCAAGGACCTTCAATCGATCCTTGGCTTTCCAAATGTCTTCAGTGATCCAGCTGAGGTGGTTGTGCGACGCTCTTAGCTCAGACAGGCTGGGCATCTCTTCTATCTTAGAGGGCAAGTAGTCCAGACTGTTGTGGTCGATGATCAGCACCTGCAATCTCTCCATTGCATGAATAGAACACGGAAGCCAGCAGAGATTATTTGAGCTGAGATCGAGGTACTTTAGACGCTTGAGACTACCCATCTCATCCGGAACCTCAGACAGTGCAATGCCGGAGGCTATCAGTGTCGTTAGTCGTGACACCAACGCGATTTCCCTGGGTAGGGAGAACAACACGTTGCTGCCTTCATCTTCATCCGCTAAAGATGGACCGGTGCCTAGGATGAGCTTGACGAGATTTTTGGCATGAAAAACTGTTGGGGACAATCTGTCCGATGTAGCACAGTGAGAAATGTTAAGAGTGTGGAGCCGTTTGCAAGTCTTCCCGAAATCAGAAGTCAGCAGGTGTAACCCTCCGATAGGATTGTGATCGAGTCGGACCACCCTTGCTCGTCGGAGGCAGTTAATCCATTCAGGCAGGATTCTCAATTTGTTATAGGAGAGATCCACGTGAACCAGGTTATCGGCGGAAGCGAAATGAGAACCCAGCTCTTCGAGGCAGTTCCTGGAGAGGTCGACGCTCTCCAAATGCTTGAGCTCACAGAAAGAGAGCGGGAGAAACGACAGCTGGCAACGCGACAGGTCGATTTTGGTTAAATGAAGAGGGAAAAGCCAGTCTTTCTCCACGGTTGATACCGACAAATCGGTCTCATTGGCATCCTCAAATCTGTCGCTTTCATCGTCTTTCGGCCTCGACCACCGGGCCACCCCGTCCTGAAAAACCACTCGACAACCCGACGCCTTGACACTCTTGACCTCGCTGAGGGACCCAAGAAAGAGCTCTGCCGGCCACTGAAATTCCTTGTGGTCAGAGAGGTCTAAGAACTTCTCGTCCTGGTCAGAGATTGTCGGAGATGACATGATGACGACCGCCAGATGACTATGCCTCCGTAGGTGACGGACACAAGACAATATTCCCCACCATGCCGGCTTGGTCCTTCGGCAAGATTCGCGCCACTTTTGCCACTACTTCAGATCCAAGGACCTCTACATTAACTTTTTAACAGCTTAGAGAATTTTTCGGAGGAAATCAAAACAAAGCACAGAGTTGCCATCTTTCGGAGAACGACCAAAAATGTAAAGCTAATAAATAACAGGTACATACGCTCTGTGGTGGATGTTGTCTGGACTTTATCTTGAAACTATGAGTGTATAGTTGTAATCTTCTGGTCGTTCTGAGTACAGAATCAAAGTTACGCAAGTAACGCTGGTGAGAGAGCCACTAGTAAGGTGGAAGAATGAGACTCTTGACTTCAAGAACGACATAGTCCCGGATTATCACTGAGCCTGGCTAAAGCCTCTCTTTCACTGAGTGGTTTTTAGTCTGACTACTCTTGTTCGCCGAAAGCCATCACTCCATTCTTGTAGGATTCTCAGTTGGTTTCAGGAGACATCCAGATGGACTAGGTTATCAGCGGCAGCTAAGTCCACCTCCCCGTATTGGTGTGATGTTGGGACCATGGGCACCATCTATGTCAGAGATATCTATCAGGCCTCTGTCTTATGATGTCTAGAAATACTAGGGCTCTAGCAACATTAGGGTTCATTAAGCAACGATGGTACAAACAAGACTTCTTATTGCGAAATTGTCTTGAAGTTCCTACTCGGTAAGAATAAGAAACTTGAAACTGAGCTCCGAACTCATCTCCAGTTCTGACATCTCCTTTTCCGATGACGGAACTATGTCACTCAGTCACCTAACCTAGAAAGTATCAAATTTTAGGTTCCAGTCCTTGGAAAAACGCACCAAGCGTCCATGCAGTGCGAAGGAAAGGGACAAAGTGCAGCACAATGCAGTGTTTAATGAAAACACCGAACACAACCAACTCTTTTGTCAGCGTTCATGGGACGTCTGCGACAGCTGTGCTTTCGGAGGAGTGTAGTAGTATGCGCCCTTTCCATCTGGAGGGCGGTCTTTCTCGTCTCCGTTCTCCTTGGGATTCCTTCCCGGAGAAACATTCTTTGTTCCTCCGCGTTTGAGAGCACCTTGGGCCTGTCTTGCTACGACCTCGGCTCTCTTGACTTTTTCCAAGTTCTCTCGGTGCTTCTCATTCTCGTCCTTCTGCGTCGGCGCCACCGTCTCCACCTTGGCTTCAAGCCGCGTCACGTTCTGGCTGCTCCCCGGGTCGGGGGACTTCAGAGGTTGGTCAATGTGTAAACGCCGCCTCAGCTGAGCCAGAAGGATCTCTCTTTCACCACTCTACAAACATCATGTCGTTCATCATCTGAGTGTCAATCATTAAGCGACAATCTGTTCCTCATACTTTCATGATGAGAGGCTTCCTGTATTCTGGTGCGTCTTCGTGCTCTTCCTCCTCTTTCCTCTGCGGCCGGGCAATCTTACGCGGGTTAAAGTTCTTGGGGTTGACGAGACGGCGTGTCTGGTGAAGCTCCTCAAACATTTTCCTAGCAAAAAAATCATTTCATCGCGGTCGTGGTCGTCAGCCTATATGTTACCCTCCATCACTGTCGTGCTGGATGTCTTCGTCAGCCCAGCTTGTGGAAACTCCCTCTGGCAGGTAGGTGATAAGAACGGGTGTCTTGCAGAAGGTCCTCCAGTTATCTCTTCGCGATAGGCAAATGCTCTTGCTCGTACCAGCGCCCTTCATGTAACCCTCAGGAGTGTCGTCGCTGTTGTACATGGGGTACTGAAGCGCGTGAGCCTCGCACTGGCCGTGGGCCCCAAGGAACGTCACCCAGCATCTGAAGGTGGACGAGCAATGTGGACGAGCAATGAACAGTAGTACACGATGAACTACGATAACCTATTTGCCTGTCCGGGGTGAGGGATGTTGGGCTTCGGGTACACATGTGTGGACAGAATCTTTGCGGTAGCGGTAGCCTTGAAAACGCTGATCACCGGCAAAGGACGACTTGACTTGCAGCGCTTGACCAAGAACTCGTAGTGAAGCTGTGCAGCGAGGTCGCACTCGTACCCATCCCTGACGCCAACAGTGAAGTATTTCCGGTGAGCCTCTACCACATGGTGTCCAAGCGCACCAGCGGCTGGGGCTTTACCGAGCTGAATTTTAGTCCGGTACCTGATGAGGCAAATGGCAGAGAGGTCATGGCAACAGGACATCCATGACTAGCTCGAGCTTTACCAGCAAGTATCATTGGTCAGTCCATAGTAAGTGATGAGACACTGCGCAAGCGGCTGGAGCACTGGAGGCGGCTTCGTTGGACGTGTGTAGTGTAGAGTGGAGTAAGAAGGTGACACTCGAGTCTTATTGTGGGTGATCCACATGTCCATCTCTAGGTCGACATGGGTGTCTTTGCTGTACTGTTCGTCCTGGAGGAGAACGAACAAAAACTCATTGTATGCACACATGTTATACTGTGGTGGCATGCTGATGATTAAGCGTCCCCACCTCATAGTTGTTGGCAGTCATGAGGTGGAGCTTGCACTGCTCCAGCTCATCCTTGATCCTCTCAGCTTGGTCGTTAAGCTTCTCCACCTTGTACTCAAATTTGCCTATAGCATACTTGGCCTCCGTCAGACGCTCTTTGTACCTTTCAGCCTCAAGAAACCGTCTCTTAAGCTCGGAATTCTCTGCCTCCAATTCCTTTTTCTTTTGACGCAGACGCTCGTTCTCTGACAAGCAGCGGAGGCGATCGGCTCGGCCCTCCTTCAACTTCTCCCCCAGCTCCTTGTGCTCAATCTGCATACCGTGTGCAACATGCATGCCATTTCCACATAGGATGTCATGGACAAGATCGGACATTCCATGATTTAAAAGAATCACCTGCAAACCTCGATATTTAGTCTTCATCTCGTCCAATTCTTCGTGTAGCGTTTGGGCCTTCATCTTCCACTCTTCGATCTGCGCTTGAAGAGCAGTGAGGACTCCCTCGAAGCAATGATAGAGACATGTTATTATCATAATACGCTTACGTAGAAGCATCAATTGTGTAAGATTCCTCACTCTCTTCTGGTCGTTACTCCATTTGAGCGACTCAATCAGGTTCCTCAGCTCTTCTAAGTGCGTTTGGAGCTCAAGGTAAGCATTGAGCAAAGATCTACCCTTGTCGTGAAGGCCACTGACATACTTGGCCAGATCAGTGATCATGGCCTTGAGGCGACGAAGTTCAGCAACGCACCGACGGTGCTCAGCGATCAGCCACTTGGTGCCTGACAAGTAATCGACAGTAGAAAATGTTCCGCTGTACGTCATCACAATCGTTAACCTGGTGCATACTCCTCCGGTGTGCAATGCTTGGTGATGTTCCTGACCTCCTCACACTGTCTTCCACCATGAAGAAGGCGAAGAACACGGTAACGAATGAGCTCAATGGGATCACAATCTGACCATTCGGCGTCGTCGTAACGACAGGCTTAACAGAAGCCAACATCATTAATCCCCCTCACTCTTTCTATCATCACTCACTACCTGTGGACGCCAGTCCGCCCGGACTGAGCTCATCCACCTTTACCGAGTGGGGCTTCAAGTCGGACTCGCCCTTCCCGAACGTGTAGGAGTCAATTCGGGACAAGCTGGTGGCCACAACAGCAGAGAAAGCGGTCGCAGAGCACAGCAGAAGAAAAATGTTCCTCATCTCTGGCTTCCACACTAACTACTACGTTTCATGCTTGTCGGACTTGTACAGAGAGCCGACAGGTGAAATAACTCTCCCTTGCTAACTCTTGGGAAGCAGGTACAGTTCGTCACTGCAGAGAAATTGATTCAGTTCAACTTGAACAGACTGAAGTGGATCACAGAGGTGAGAGTAAGAGAGAGCGCTAAGAAAATTTATGGAAGCGAGCCTTATCCACTGGGAACAAGACACCCCTATCATGCACTCTGACGTGTACGAAGAGCTTAAAGCGAAGATGCTTGCCCTCATGCTTCTGGAGGAAGCTTTTTCAGTTACATAGGTAAGAAGTGACTGTTGGGTTTCCTTGGCATACACGCCTGTGTACTTGTCATCTCCTGTACGGTACATGAGGTTGTATGCAGAGAACAACAACTGCGCAATGTATTTTGTGAAGGTGCACTCATGAGGATCTTGGATGGCCAAGGCCTCCAAAACACTAAGAAAATGTTTAAGGTCTGAAGCATTCAACTGTCCTGTCCTTGTAGCTATAGCAGGGCGAGCAGATGTCTATATTTGAACTGGCCCCGGCGGCTGAAAGCATCTTTACAGGCTTGTCCGTGGCCACCACCGAGTAGATGCAGCAGCTAGAAACCGTGATCTCAGATAGGATATCGCCAGTCATGGATGTTTGGTACAACCTGTAGGGAAAGCAACAACAGTCAAATGTCAAAGTTATGATAATTTGTTGTTGACCAATATAAGCGATCTTTATTGCTGACTTTTCCTTAAAGTGATGTCTCAAACTTATGACACATTTACCGCTGACCAAGCAATATCACGCGTGGAGGTTTGACGATTCTGTGATTTTGGTCAGTCGGGACATATTAGTCCCGGAAATGAATATATCATGTAGTCACTCCTTCAGAGCTGATTTAAACTCATAGGGCGAGAGAGCCATAATCCACGCTACCGTTGCAGAGACTGACGCGCTGAAATCGACCTTGTGCTCTTGTTGGTGAACATGACAGTTACCGGACGAGTGAAAATAAAAAAAATATGTTCCTTACGTTTTTGTTTCTCCGCCGATAACGACTCTGTCGTCTACGAGCTCCAGGACGTGAATCCCGATATCGTCGGCATGAGGGGGGAGCGGATCGTATGGAGAAAGTGTGCGCAAGTGCCATGTGGACGCACGAGGACCTCCGCCGCAAATCTGTAAGGCAGGAAGGACTTCATAGTGCCTCCGTTGTCTTGCAAAAAACGAGGGACCCAGCATAAAAGAAAATACATAATCATGTGATATCATGGACATCATGTGGTATCATGCACATCATGTGGTATCATACACATCATGTGGTATCATGCACATCATGTGGTATCATGCACATCATGTGGTATCATACACATCATGTGGTATCATACACATCATGTGGTATCATGCACATCATGTGGTATCATGCACATCACGTAGTATGTGCACGAAATGCCCACGATTAAAGTTCTACCAGGGTTGCATAATGATCTACATAAGTACATGACAAAGTCACGTACCAACCAATCCGAGGAGAGAGAAACTGCTCCAATCCACTTTCCCAGCTTAGGCCTGGCCAGGGACGTGTGCGAAGAAGGGTTAAGTTCATGAACGTTCGCCTGCTGCTTGCGGCGATCCCATAAGCAGACTATGCCGTCCTCGCCGCCACTAACGAAGTTCTTGGAGCTGGCACACAACGACAACCTGCAAACCTCACAAGTTCAGTACTTGAGCAGTTCAAGTCAGGTGAGCAGTTCCGAGTACCCATGAATGAAATCCTGGTGTTTTTCAAGTTTTCTCGTCAGCATGCCGGTCTCGAGATCGATAACATGGATGGTGGAGTCGCCAGCGCCCACCAACAGCGTTCCTGCAGTGGAGTCTTCTCCGTCAAATTGGAGGCAGTTGGCCTTAAAGAAATCATCAATTAGAAAACGTCTTGCAACCGCATGCCCAGAGCCTCACGTCGGTTTCACATCCTAGTGTTGGCTTCGCCTCCAGCTTTATGGTTCCCTTGGGGTCCACGCTGGTCGACGAGGAGAGGATGTCACTCCAAAGGTAAACGTAGAGTCGGCCGACGCTGCCTACAAGTCGTAATATGACGGCAAGTTGAACAATTACAGGCTGGAGCTGATCCTACAGTTGCTTACCCACTATCAAGTGATTCTTGGTAGTCTCCATTGACAACACAGGACTCCCATCGGGGAGGCGAATCCGCCGGTGCGGCTTGACAGCCCCTCCGTTGACGCCGTCTCTCGAGGCGAGGATCTCCGTCCGGAATACGTCCACCTGTCCGGAGTTTTCTTCGCCCACAGCAAGCAATGTGCCATCGGGAGAGATGCTCTGGCAAAGCACGGTGAAATAGGCGGGTACGAACATCTAGCCAGGCAGTGAAAAGAACCTCTTGTGAGTGCAAAATAGCTGGACTCTCGCTGCTGGAGCCAGATTCTGGATCGGATTCTCCGCTTTCGTTCGCTTGTTTGGATTTGGCCGGGGTTAGGGTCGCGACGCTTCCTTACTTCACGCAGCCAACTCCACGAAGAACATCATCCGATTCTTAAGTTCCCTCGCACATCTTGTGTCGCCCCTGGTCATGCAGCTGTCGCTAACGAGAAGGATGATGGCTGAGCCTCGCTGCGCAAGAGGCGAAGGTGCTGCTGCAGCAGGACCAGTGAGCGAGTGACACTATCGACGAGAAATTTACAAGATGCTCTCCGGGTTGCTCCTCCGGGTGCGCCCCTCACTGGCGTCGTCTCGGATCCTCTCTAAGTGTTTATGCACGTCGACAGCACGCACGTCGGCGGCATCGGAAGGCTTGCCCCCAGGAGTGAAGAAGCCGACGCAGCAAGAGATCTCCGACTGGGTCAAGAAGGAGACAGGCGACGTGCGTTTACAATTTCTCAGTCCTATTACGATTCGTGCAGTCCTGAGCAAGACCATTTTTATTTCTCTGTATCGACTGCTGCAAGTACAGCAGCGGGTACGACTAGCGCAGGATCTACGAGTAACGCATGTGGTGATTCCATTCATGTATGCACATTGTCTTTTCATTTTCAGCATTGGGTGGGCTATGGCATGGACGCCTTTGACGCGAAAGCGGATGCCTTCCACTTTCACGTGGTTCTGGCCTCCTTTGCTATTGTGCTCGTTGGTTTCGCAGTCATCGTCAATTACTACCCCGACTTCAAGTAAGTTTGCCTCAATTTCGACACCAGTTCCAGTAGATTTCCTCATTTCTACTGAATTTCAGGGCAGACGATTGGGCCCATCGTGAGGCCTTTCTGGTACTCCGTGAGCGCGAGGCTGCTGGACTGCAGCCTATTTCCAGAGAACTGGTTCCGCCAGAGAGACTTGAGCTGCCGTCTGACGAAGAGCTTGGAGATACAGAAATCATCATCTAAAGGGACTAGAAGCGTGTTGTGTAGCAAAGTTTCATTCTGAATAACAACTTGAATATGTACGCGACGTTGAGAACGCATGAACGGCTTGTGAAGCCACGACCTGTAAGTCACGGGTACTTAGAGGGAAAGATCTATCTTGTCACCAGCATGGTGACAGTTGGACCACCAGTAGAACAGGCTTTCTCAACGACTGACGCTTGATCAAAGGAGGATAACTCGGACACTGGATGGAGTGAACTGCGGGACAACAGCTCAACCATTTATTGCATACATTTATACGTGCGCACGCGTGTCATGGTGTCCCCTGGGACGTACCTGCTTTAACGCAGATACGGGATCAAAACTTGAAAATGAGTGGATCAGCACTTCTTATGGGTCAATGAGGTCGGCGACAGCGAGCAACATCTGTTGCTGCAACAGGATGGTAAGGATTCCTTCACGCTTCCAGTTCCACACGACCTCGGCGCTTCTGCTCAAACAGTCTGTTTTGAAGGAGGCCATGCGAGCCAGGACAGATGAGACCAAGTCGCCGAAGTTCTCTCCCTCGAGACTCTCCGGTATAGACACTTTGACATTCAAGGTGGCGACGCTCTCCACACACGTCGGCAAAGAGTCCAAAAGCGTTTGCGCCGCTACGATGGAGCTCAGGGTCATATTCACGTCTATCACGGTCAAGTGGGACATTGGGTTGAGCGAGAAGAGGTACGAGACACGATCCTTGTTGAGCACCACCTCGGCATTGCTGTTGCTTCCGTCACTTGTATTGGATGCTGCCGCCGAGGCCATCGAGGACACGATGATGCCGGTAACGCGCAGCAGCTTCAGATGCTTCGCACGCGACCACACGAACTGAAGCGCCTCCAGGGTGATGTTACCGGAGGCTTCGAATTCTCCGAGCTTGGCGTAGCTGTCAGGCTTATCGTACCGGGGATTCGAGCAGAGCGAGTGAGGCACTTCGGCCTGTAGACTGCCTAGGCAAAGACGATATAGATTGGGGCAAAGGTGGGCCAGAGTGTTGATGAACTCCCTATTATTAATGTCGTCGTCCCTCATAGATTTGGGTGCATTGAGTGCTAGCGAGAGTCTCTCCAAGCGTTTGCCAAGGATCTGAAGCAAGCCCAGGACGTCGGACCAGCAGCTGGAGGTCACAAGCAGCTCATTGATATGCTCCAGATCTGCAAGCGGCCACCACATATCCCTATCTGAGCTGGATAGCACCAGGGGCTGGATAGACATGTGCACCGAATCCAAGTCTGGGCACTGTGCCACTACAGAGTCCACTTGTCTGCGCCATCGCTTCTGGGCTCCGTCAACGTTGGGCAACTCCAACACCTCATCAAGCTCGGTTTCGATCCAGTGGCGCAGAGTGAAGTCCCCACTGAGGCCCACCTGCCCACAGAAGATTGACCATAGGGTGTGCTTAGACACCAAACTCTTCATGCGAGCAATCACTTGCTCCTTTACGCGATAGCTGGTGAAGTCATCAAAGCACAGAGAGATTTCTTTCAGTCGGGTGGGCATGGATATAAGTTTTTTAAGTCCAAGGTCATCGGCAATTTTCAAGCCATTGTAAGCAGAGGTCGCGCCTAAAGTCTCGACCTGTGGTGCGGCACACAAAATAAGAGGCACAATCCAGGCCTTGGAGTCCACAATGTCGTTGGGGAGTTGAAGAGAGCACAGCGTCCGACACAGAGCCGACCTGTAGTCTGCATTGCGACCCTCTACTTGTTTCTGTCCAAGAGCATGGAGCATGTCACTGAGCTTCACGCAATAAAGAAGATACTGCCGGGCCAGGTGGGTGGACGACTCTTCGCTCTCGCGTTCAAATTCCGCTCCCCGCTTTCTCACAATGAAGTCATAGAGTCGATCGTCCAGCACGTGTATGGGAGGTGGAACTTCCATGTCTTCTTCGTTGTGACACCAGCGACAATAGGCCAGATCGTCGTGGTGCGCGATTTCCTCCGGCAGCGCGCGCCAACGGACGCAGGTACGACTATTCAAAGGTAGGTACATGCGCTGGTGCAGCTGAGCGAAGGCGTCTTGATAGAAGAGGTGTATGAGATTCTCGGGATAGAGCGAGGTCATCTCCGAGAGGTCCAGCGACTCCAAGATCGGACAGGAGCGGGCGAGGCCTCTCATGAAGAGTGTAATATACCCATTGGCGTCAGCTCCGTCCGCCATCTGCGTCCTTGAGTTGAGGCACTCTCTGCTCAGCTTCACGGTCCTAAGGTGACGGAAGTAGTCCTTGGGCTGGCAAAAGAGAGCAGCGAGGGTGACCATCATGGAGTCAGTGGTTGGGCGAGCGCCAGAGAAGCCGCGCGAGAAGTTCAGGTACCGTCTGGTCTCTGGATAAGCCTTCAAGACACACTCGTTCACCATTTGGGAGTCCAAAGAGCCCAGGTTGGACCCGATCACCAGCATACGCAGTAGCGGAGTCTTGTTTAAGGATAACCGCCGGGAGTAGTGCCACAGCACCGAGGGGACGTCTATGAAGAGAAACTGGCTGATGCTTTTCTTCTTATAGACGGCGCTCCGCAGCCTGGCAGGGAAGATCAGCTCTTCAACGTCCGGATGTACGATGACCGCTAGCATCACCTCGAGCAAAAAGGCACCGGTGCAACAAGAGCTGCAGCACTTTCGTCCGAAATGCTTGATTTTCTCTAGGTCTGCGACGGCGGCCTCTCCATCGTCGTCATCATCATCATGACCGAGGGGTCGCTGGTCTGCACCGCCACCAGTGTGTGAATTGCGATAGATAGGAGAAGGAAACTGGCCGCTGGTTGCTAGACGGAACAGGCGGCGACGAATTTGACTTCCTCGGGGACCTTTCACAACGCTATCCAACTGTGTCTTGAGCGAGTCCAGAAGTCGCTCCTTCATTGGGTTCCACCAGGGAGAATTGAGTGTAGCTAGTGCAACGTAGGCGGCACTCTCCCTCTCCAGGAAGTAGAGATATGCGTGTAGCGCGCTGGACTCCAACGACGACACCAGTTGCGGCGGCTTCGGCTGCACCCTCTCCTCCATGCCTGAAAAAATAAACGAGGGAGTCTGACAGACCTCTGACATCTTGGCTTAAAGAAGCTATACGCAAGTTATAGATTTTACAGATCCGATGCGACTGACTGAAGGAATCATGGCCAGCACGACATTTAAATATATCTAACATATTAACGTATACGTGTGTCTATGTAGGGCAGTCCAGAAGATTGGTTGTTCGGTCTTCGTTCACTCTGAGTTCATGCCAAACGGCACGACCAGGTTGCTGTGAGCACGAATCTCCCTCTCGACCAGAGTCTCCTTGGCACGATTCGCTACCTCACGAGCCAGCATCTGGTCGGCTTCACTCAACAGATCTTCCGACAGTTGTCCATCAAGATGAACATCGACAAGGTGACCACCAGTGCCTAAGCCAGAAGACTCCAACTCGGCCAAATTTCGGGCGACTAGGACAGCCGAATTGGAAGAAAGCCTCTTTTCATTCAGTTCTGATCGCTTGAGCAGTTCACCCACGTCGACGGTGGCGGAGGTCGTGACGACGTGTCCGCCGCCCCCCGCGGCTACAATGCTGTTGGAGCAGTCGAGGAAAGTGTCGGCACTGGTACGTTCGATCTGCTGAAGGCGTTGTGCCATCTCGCTGATCTCCATCCTTGTATTGTTGACATCGGAAGCATTTAGTAGGGAGGACGGTGCAATCCCGCGACGACCCCCGTCGAAACTGCTGCCTACGTTCGAGTCCTGGCTGCCAGCCAAGTTGTTGCCAATGCCCCTGGTTCCACCGTAGGAGGGTCCTTCGACCAAGAGAGGCGTTTCCTCGTTGTCACCCACGCCGTAGACGTCGTCGTTGGTACTTGGGGTGCCCTCCTCTTCGTCTGGACAGCAACAAGAGATGATCCCGCCCATGCTGATGGTTGAACTGTACCGAACATATACAGCCAGGCCCACTTGAAGAATTAACGACGCTCACTCCTAGAAGGTCACCGGGAACTTCTTCGCGCAGAAGTGAAGAGAGACTAAGAAAACGTAAAATACTCCTCCTCCCCACTGACGGTCCGGTCGAGCGACAAGCGCTACTGCCACGGAGTGCGTGACGAGGTGAGGCAGCGGCGAGCGCGGGTCTGTCGTCGGCCCTACTTCTCCCGGTCACTCTCGCTGTCGCCCGACGTGCCCGACGCGCCCGTCGAGTCGCAGACGCTGTCGCCGTCGTTCAGAATTGCCAGTTGAAGGCACGGAATGAGAAGGAGCCTCTCCTAGCAGACGTACGTACTTGGCTGGATGTTTCTGTTTTGGCAGCTGCGCGGCGAGATCGCAGCTGATTTCGGAAAGTTGCCTGTATCATTGGATCGGATCTGGTTGGGGTCGTGAATCTTATCGTCAATGACTGAGTACCCCGATCACGTCTGATTTGAACGTTCAGACTTGTAGTAAGTAGCCGGTGAGGCCAGAAAATGGCCTCGAAGAACTCGTCCGGGAATGCGGGTATCCCAGAGGACGACGAGGAAAAAGCCGACATAGAAGTCACTTCGGTCCCCAAAACTTCGACGGCGATCCTACTGCCCAGTCGACACTTGCGCCTCTCTTCTAGTCAACCTCCGGCCGGCATAAACGCCTTCTCTCGGCTGAGGGCGCACACGGACCTCAAGTCTCCTCCGTCAAACTGGCTTCACCCCCACCCTTCCGGCGCCAACCTCCTCCAGGGCTTCAGCGCCGCGCCACATAAGATGCCCGGCAGACCAAGGCCGCCTTTTTCATCTTTTTTGATGGCGTCCCGATTCGTCGAATTCCTGGGTGCTTCCGACGTTGACGTGGTGGCTGACGCAGAGATCATCAAGCGTCTGCTCAAGCTACCGTATGCGAGGTCTGCTCCGGTGTCGCTGATAGTGCATCGAGTGGGTAGGTCTCTTCTACTCGACGACCTGGACATCCACGGGTTCCTCCTCAGACCGAGTGAGGATGAGTGGAAGTGGCTTAAAAAGTTCTTTATCGAGACCGTATTCAGGTCGGCAGAGCCTAAGGAGAAAGCTCTGTCGCGACGGAGTAAGACAACCTCCACGGCGATCCAAGAGAGGAACCTCATCTCCAAGTTCCTCTATCATAGCTTGGAGGACAGAGAAGAAAGCAGTCAGGAAACGAAAGAAAAGACGGAGAACACTTTTGAGGCTTCAGAGAGCCCCATCGGTGGCAGCGATCGCTCAGTGTCACTGCCACAATTGCCTGAGCCATCTGTAGAGGAGAATCTGCTCAACCTTCAGGCCGCCTCTTCCTCGTCTTCCACGGCGCACGAGTTTGCGCGCAACCTCCTGTGGAATTTTGAGGACATTCGAATGTTGATTGGGTGCGACATGCCAATTTTTGGGGACGCCGACCATCCCTCGGTCAGTCTTAGGTTGCACAATGCAGACAAGCCGATCAATGTCCTCACCGGCCTGGACTACTGGCTCGACAACCTCATGTGCCAGGTGCCCGAAGTGCTAATGTGTTACCATTTGAATGGAATTGTGCAAAAATATGAGCTTATCAAGACCGAAGACCTGCCCGACCTCAAGGGTTCAAAGTTCGCACCACGAGTGATTCGCGACGTGGCCAAAAACATCCTCTCTTTTCTCAAATCGAACGCAGCCAAAGAAGGTCACACTTACTGGCTGTTCAAAGGCAAAGACGATGATGTTGTCAAGCTGTACGACCTTACCTCTCTGTGCGACGAAATAGGCCGAAAAGACAGCCAGACTAAGAGTAAGGAAGAGGAGAACCCCTTCAAGACAGCCGTGACTATGCTCTTGTACAAGGTGGCGCGCAACATAATGCAGAGTGCTGAGAGAGGTGAAGAAGGCGGCACCGTCAAGCATCTGCTGACCAAGTGCCTGGAGCTACTCAACACTAAGAAATTTCCGCATATTGCCACTTCCGTCCACTTTATGTTGTCCGACTTGTACGTGAGTGATGATACCAACCCTGCTGATCCAAAATTAGCCGATCTCGAGCTGAGCTCCTGGAAGTCGCTTCCAGAAGAAGATGTTCAAGATGGCGACTCGAGCACGAAGGTGATCAGCATGCAGACTTTGTTGCATCCACATAAGCACCACATGCAACGTGAAGAAAAAGAGTTGAAACCCTCGGGGTCGTCCTCAGCCGTAAAAGATCGCTGTCTTTCCTCCCTGTCCCACATTGCCGAGGGACTCAGAATCCTCGAAGAGCTCCAGAGAAGAAAAGAAGATCGTGAAGAGGAAACTCGTCAAGAGGAAGAGCTGCGAGAACGTGCCAACATCCCCATGACCAGGCCTCTGCAACCCGTCCCAATGCGGTACGACGACCCAGGCAAGCGCCAAGTTCAGATTTATATGAGAAATCAGGAACAAGACGGAGAAAGCCAACAGCGACTCAAACTCTGTGAGATAGAGGTGACCTGGCACGATCACTTGAAAAGGGTCCTGCTGAACAAAGCCTTCTTGGTATACCTAACCCTCGGGGAGGTGCACTATTCAGAGTCGAAATACGGACTTTCGCTAAAATGCATCAAGAATGGACTTAACTGTTTCACGATGGCTCGTGGAGGACAAGACAATGACGGTGGAAACAGCCGTCTATCCCAGCTGTCTTTCGCTTTCGGCGTGGCCGGCGATTGCTACATGTCCATGGTGCGCACCTGGGAGAGCGGCTATGTAGTCTGTCATGAGCAGTATAACTCGGCCTCTGAGAACGACATCGAGATTGCTCACCAGGTGGAGAAATACGTGGAGGAGCACCTGCGAGACAGGATCATCAAATTGCCAAGGTAAGTCTTAGCAAGAGCTTAGCAGTTCATCAGCATAGCTCCAAATCGAACTGTCAGACTGAGTCTGTTCATTGAATCTTCTATCTTGACGCAGAGACGTCGAGGAGGCTCTCCTCCTTACTCGTAAGTGCATAGAGCGTAGTATTGAGTTGTGGATGCGTGCAAGGCCCGAGGATCAAGGAACGGGGAAAAGTGATGAGCTAAGCGGAATGATCAAGCGGCTTGGCAACATCAACAATGAAGTGGGCGTCTTCTACATGAATCAAGCCACCAGCCTCTTCAAGCAACAGCAACTGGCTGAGGAGAGAGAGGAAGCTTTGAATCGTCTTTTCGACCTTAGCATGAGGCACTTGCAGGAGGGCGTTGACAATTTCGCCTCGGTCAGTGACTTCGTCAACCAAGCTTTGCTACGCGCTAACTGTGGCCGTCTTTGCAGGTAGGATCTCCGAAACCCCAAACAGGTGGAAAGAATAGGTCGATCAATGAGCTCAAGCACCTTTCTCCTTTTTTTCCAGATTGTTTGCCTTCAGTCAGATGAATCAGGAGGTGAACGAGACTGAAATGCTATATTACCGACAAGCTCTTGACCACTATGAAAGTGCGTTGGCTCTCCTAGGAGGGCGTCGGCGCAATGCGCCAGCTATTTGGGATTCTTTGTCGTGGGAGCTGTCCTCGGTGCTCTTTCTCATGGGTACGCAGTTGCAAGAGTTCTCGCCTCAACAGAAGTTGTCGCGTAACGAGGTGCAGAAGAAGGTATATTCCAGATCTAAGTTTATTTTTAAGCCACTTTTGGCATGTCCGAATTGTGATAGTAACCTTAATCATACTTGTAGATTACCGAGTATCTCACACGCTCGCTGCACCTCTGCGACCTCAAGAACTCCTCTGAAAGCGGCGTTGGTCGCCAGGAAATGTACCAGATCAGAGCCGCCACTATCCACTTCCGGTTGGGCAACATGTTCCAGAGCAGCATTGAGGACGACAGCAATTTCGGCGAAAAGCGCTCTAATATGCGCAGATTGGCCGAGATCCACTACGAGAAAGCCGCTAGATTATTTGCACAATTGGAAGACCACACTGAGTTCCTCCGAGTGCAACTTCATCGAATTGCACTTGCTGAACTAAGTGTTAACAGTGGCGCTGAGGGCTCCAGAGGAAGCTTCCGGCCTATTGTGACCGTCTTGAAGTACTTCGCAGACTGTTCAAGCTGTCTGAAAGCCTTAGTGAAAGAGGGGTGGTGTCCTGTCAAAAGTGAGAATGACAGTGAGGAAAAGTCTCAGCTCATGTCGCAGTTCCTCACTCGCCTGCAGTTCAATCTCCTTTGCCTCAATAAACATTGTTTGTCTCGGAAGAGTCAGAAAAAGAGCTCGGACTTCGGCTGGGTCAAGGACGCTTACGCCAAGTCTCTCAAGTGCAGCAGCAAAGACGCGGCTACGGATTATGTTAAGAACATCTTGGACTTGTTGGAACATTTGTCAGAGAAATTGTAATTTGCATCCTACGTACCCTTGTCAGCAGCGACGTATTACATATAGGGAACCTTTCCAGCTTAATCTTTGTGAAAGTGATGATATCGACACAAATCTTCTTTAGGTCATGTGGTGTCCGAAGTTGGCATTCTTCACCGTTGTGGGACTGGTGATTGTCCGTTCCTCTTGTGGAGATCAGTTTGATGAGGAACAGTACGGCGTAAGGTACGCCGACGAGTGCGAGGTCTGCAAGATCGTCACGCTGGAGCTGTCACGCTCTCTGGCCAAGTCAGCGTCCAGCCACTCTGTCATCGAGACGGGCTACAGTATTGAGAAAGAGAAGAAGAAAGTCAAGTACTCGCAATCCGAGCTCCACTTGGTCGAAGTGTTGGATGAAGTGTGTGATGGTCTTCTCCGTTATAACATCCACAAGGAACGCCAGGACTGGACACGTTTCGCACCAGGAACCAGTGAAACCTTCGAGGTACGTTTATTTTGGCTGTGCTGTGTACGTAGCATGACGATAATCTTAGTCTCCATGTAAAAATTTCTTGTGCTCTTAGGCGCTGGAGGGTTTGGTGGCGAAAGGGGTCAAGGTAGACATCGGGATTCCTCATGAATTGTGGCACAAACCCCCTGCAGAGGTAGTCCACGACGGGCGTTGGCATTCTTTCCGTCCTGAACCTGATCACTCCTTCCTCTTCAGGTGACCCAGCTCAAGACGCAGTGCGAAACGCTTTTGGAGGAGCATGAGGATGACGTGGAGACGTGGTACTTCAGTTACCAACAAAAGACATCTTTGGAAGATTTCCTGTGCAGAGACAGAGTACTCAAAGGCAAGGACGTGGACTGCCTAAACGTAAAGGGCGAACTGCTGGAGGGAGTTCCGAAATACCGAGAGGACCTTTAGTAATCCTCCTGGTCATTTGGCTGTGTCAAGATCAAGTAGTCCTTGGACGTGCGATTTTTTGTACATATGAACATAATTTGCAACAGTGCCCGAATCGATGACTTTAGTCGGAGTTAGTGACGCGTGACGTGTAGGGCCCCTTCACGGACAAGATGGCGCTGCCGTGGCCGTACTAATTCAACAAGTATGTTCAGCACTTATGGTCCGAGACCTTGGGAGCTTCTGAAACTCCCGACACGGAGGGAACGCGATGAATGCAACCCAAGGCTTACGTACTACCTCAGCCAAGTCGGCTATCTAAGTTCGTATCGAAGCCGTCGTCCATGCAGTAACCCCAACGACTTGAGCTAGAACATCTCGTTCCCAAGAGATTGAAGGCACGGAGAGAGAGAGAGAAAGTGTGTGCTTCGCATGTGTTCTACACTTGGAGCAACACTTACAATACTCTGATCAAAGGCAAGGTTTCAAATGAAATCGCTGCTGTAGCCCTCCCCTATTGCAATGCGAAAAACCAATGCAACAAAAGCGGTTATGTAGAAGCCATTGCGTTCTACCTGAATCACGCCCTTGAGTTCAGCATCAATTGCCAATAAGACATCATTCCCTACCTCAACTACTTTCTCAGAGGTGGCTTCAGAAGGACTTACCTCAGATCTCACCAAAAGACCACCGAATGCCAAGGAGTCCTTAACATCTCCCGTTCGGCAGAGAAGACATCACTCACCACTACCACGCGAAAGCAGTCATCTTCAAAGTGGTGCACAGGGAAGAGGAGAATAGCAGTGGCACTCACAGGTGACCCGCACCTTCGGCGACTTCAGGAATCATGTCATGGGATTTAGAAAGCTAGCCTATCGCAGGACAATCTGGGCGAAGGTGCTCCCGAGGCTTCCCGGACTGGAGTGCCATCACCCGGCATAAAGAAGCTCCGGAAGGACCGAGCTCGTGGAAGTAGCCCAAGTCCAGATGGCTCATTTTACGTCGAACTGAAGGAGGCGCTCGAGGTGATTGCTGACCTGGACCCAAACAAGTCTGCGTGTCAAGACAGGCATTAAGAAATCTGGAACCTTGAAGATCTCTGAACATGTTGCTCGCATTCAGAAGATGCACAACTAGGCGACGCCGTCGTCATGGGCTCTGGAGCCAACAATCGATCCTTGAAAGATGCTGATGCGAAGATCGAAAGGTGACTGGGTCACCTACAAGGCGAGTTGAGTTGCCCGTCTGAACTGTAACACAAGTGAAGTTATACTTGGGGCCGTTGAACCTTTCAACAAATTCTCATCCTAAGAAATTTCTGATGAAGACAATTCCTACGAAGAAATAAGCATCTCCTACGTGGTTTGTTCCACCTGTAACCATGCCTGCATTAAAGGTTTTAAAATTATAATATTAGTAAATCTCTAGTGAGAAGAGACTCCACAGCTATCCCACCCCAACGGGTATGAGACGCCTAAAAACCACACAAATCTCCTGAACTTTCCTGAAGTTATACAGTCTTTTGAGAATAACAACACTGAGCTAACAAGGAGGTAAACAGTAAAGCTACGTATCGAAGAAGTGTCGAGGAATAACGTGAACTCCAAACCTGGGTCTGAACACTTACACCTTCCTGCTAGGGGGTGATGGTGTTCGGCTGCCCCCTGATATCATAGGAAATTAATTTGGCTCCGCTGTTAACATGGGTGCGAACCTTTTTTCTATTTTTTTGACAGTTCTGCGTTCAACCCACTCGACCAGAAGTTTACCTTGATCGCAACCGATCCTCCTTGTTCTCGGAACTGTCTGGGCTTGAATGTCAGTCGGAACACCGATCAAGCACCCTCGGACCAGGAATCTGCTTTTTGGCTGTGCAGATGGCGTGAATCCAAAAGCTCCTGATCCGTTATGAAGCAAGAGAAACAGAGGTCATCAGATGGTTGACAATCAGACTGCGACTGTCATCGCAGTCACGACAGCAACAGCCATGGCCGAGAAGCCATAGAGAGAGGGAAATGTGCGCACAGTTCATAGAAATCCTTTGGCATTGTTGTTGTGAATAAGTGCACCGGTTCCTGCACGAGCCTCATTTAATCCCATTTTCAATCGAGCAATCGCACTATTACAAGCCTGAAGAAGGTTCGATTACGTCGTGGACGTCAGCCAGTCGGTCACCTTGCGCCTGAAGGTGGCGGACTTGGGTTCTTTGGTCTTCCTTGAAGCGTTTGGCGTCTTCCCACTGAAGATAGACGCAGCCCAGCCCATACTGGGAGATGTCGTTCTTTTTTGATCGGACATACCGTGGTTGTGGACGCCGACAGACTTCCTCTTTACTGCCGGTGAAACGATCATGTCGGATACCGTGAAGTGAGAGGCACAAGCGGCGCCCTGATCGTTCGCTTCTGTAGTCTGCAGCTTCAGATTGGCCAATTCCTGCTGCAGCAGGTCGTTTTCCTCCACCAGCGCCTCGTAGTAAGATTCCAATTTCGGAATCGTCGCAACCTTCTCGGCCTGGGCCTCCTCTATTCGGGCATCAAGCGTGGCGACCAATGTCTTGTACTGCCCAAACTGAAACTCCAGCATCTTGAATATAGGAACCAGCGAGTCCGTCGAGCTTTCAAAGAAGTGCCACACCTCGGGGGCGTCAGACTTGAGTTGCTCACTCAGCTCCACGTATTTCACTGGCGAAGCCTCACAGACGGGACACTTGGAAGAGTCGGTGCACTTGGCACAAATCAGGTGGCCGCATTTCGTCAGGTAAAACAAGGAGCTCTTGCCCGGCTCCCTCGTGCACTTATTGCAGTGGATCCAGAACCAGCGGCATGAGCTCATGTTCACCAATGCCACTGAACTTGGACTTAACTCGTGCTACAGTTTCCCACATGACGAGGAGCATTGGACGGATATTATTATTGGGACGAAGTCGCCCCATTTGCGACGTCACCGCCGACGACAGCGTTGACAACCACAAGTTACAGATGCGTCGGGCCGGCAATGGTTCGAGTCGAGTCGAGCTCGACTTGAGGCCAAAAAAAATTAGCTGGTATCGAGCTGCCTCGAAGTCCGTGTAAAAGCGCAAAAGACCTCGAAAATACGAAAAGAAACCTTGCAATTTCAGAACTGCTGCATGCATTCAGTCGAAATAGCACTAACAATCCAACTTAAATGCCAACTTGTGATGTGCTGCACATCTCGAGTTGGCATTTCGGAAGCTGTCGAAAATCCCAGCATTTAGGGACTAAAAGCATGAAAAAAGCTCGAGATGTATCTAACTTTGGGAATAAAGCTCAATGTATTTCGAGTCGTCTATTTTTCGAGCTGCGGTCGACAGAATTCGACTCGAAGAAGTTCGAAGCATCCCGACGACAATCCCCATAAACTCGTTCTTGGCACCTCGAAGAACCAAGCCTCTGACCTGTGTATATTGACATAGATATATGATATAATTAGGTTCCATGCGCTTTGCATGTGCATTGTCATCTGGTCAAAGCTCCTCGAAAGCTGACGGACCTGCGCTCATTGATTACACACTTGTTTTCTATTACTATGACGAGCATATGTTAGCCACCAGAAGTGTAAGCTACTGCTGAGCGGCATGTCTGAAGATGCCTAATCTGAGCTCTATCTGAGATAGGATAAAGCGGTCGCGACCACCGCCGACTTCGACAGCAACACCGAGGAATGGATGCAGGCATAAGTGGAGAGGTACAGAAAGTTTGCAGTCTGTAAGTAGCCTTTTTGTAACGTTTCCTGCCTTTCTGCTGAGGTAAGTGTCGAGCTGTTTTTTCATAGCAGTCATGGCGTTTAGTCAGACTACGTGACATAAAGTCAGGTTAGAAAAACTTAGTCAGGTTAGGTGAGGTTGGTTAGGTTAGGTAACTGAGTTGTTTAATTTTGCCATGGCTGTGGGAGAAGGGATGTGGCAACACTTGCAACTGCTTCCCTCGATTATTATTCTTTTGTGCCTTTTTCCCAGTGAGGTGTTATAAATTATAACCAATAATAGCCTAGAGTGGAAACATCAGCCTGTGACTACAGCGCGCCGCAAAAGGAAGAGGGAAAGGAAGAGCTCTGATGGGTGGAAATATTGTGATAAGCAACACGAACAGAGAAAATATAGTACTGAGGTTAATGTGAAATGTCCTCACAATGCAGCAGTTTGTTCTCAGATGTTCGATTCTCAGTGATGAAGG
>JAAUXU010005454.1_pt1 | contig 58787 bp, 54 predicted proteins | sample 7278151 | NCBI WGS metagenome assembly JAAUXU01 (sample SAMN14350113, study PRJNA611818) | marine sediment metagenome | isolation source: surface marine sediment (1.8m) | place: French Polynesia: Moorea | collected 2018-08
CTTGGAGTGATGAAGAACTTGAGTGGGCAGCAGTCGTTTTAAAAAAGATATAGAACCTTCCTTATATTGAAAGTTTCACCATTACCGTGATACCATCTGCGTATCTAAAATCTGCAATATCTCCAACGAATGCAAATTTTGACCTAATTTGCGATATCGCTAATAAGTATCTGCAAAAAATTAGACCTCCCAAAAGTAGCAATACTGTGAACGTGTAGCAACTCAGCGTATTGTCAGATCAAATTGTATATTAAATTTGAAAATTGATGGATTGAATCTTGGTCATTTCACATTAAAAAGGCGCGCATCTTAATGATGCACGCCTTTTTTATGGATGGTGAGGCTATTTAACCTTCTTTCTTCGGATGGCACTTGGCGCAGGTCGTTGGCGCTTTTTTAGGCTTGTATTTTTTGTTGAAGGCCTTGTGACAACCGCGGCAGTTCATGTGAAGGGCTTCGGCGTGATACTCTAGCTTCATTTTTTTCTGGTCAGCTTTTTTAACCTTTGTTTCGCGCCATTTTTTCTTAAGTTCTTTGGGCACTTCACTGGGTTTTTTATGACACTCGATACATTTTTGAACCGGGTCGCCCTCTTTTAGTTCGGAAAGCGGCTTGCCGTCTTTGTCATGATGGCATTCACCGCATCCCCTTGCGTAAAGATCCGGGTACTCTTTGGCATAATCCGCCTGGTGTTTTCCATGGGTAAATTGGACAACCCCTTTTTTATGCTCTTTATATGCCGGATCTTCCAATGGAATAACATCCGGAACCTTTTTGGCATAAATTCCGGCAGCAAGAAATAAGCTCGCACAGCCAACAACAACCAAAATCCACAGCGTTTTATTCATGGTTCTCTGTTCCCCTCCTTTATTCAACGTTAACCTTTTCCCGAGATTTCACAAAATAAGATTATTTCTTTATCAGGCCAAAACTATTCTGTCAATCCTAAACATTTGGCACAAAAACATTGTAATAACTTAAAATTATTATAATTAATACTATTTTCCTGAAATAAGAAAAAGGCCTGCAACAGCATATGATGATTGCCCGAATATAGAGACGCACCTCTGGCCAGAAAAGACGACAATTATTTATTGATTTTAGTGAAAAAGCGGTTGGGTCAAATCTAAGATGCGCTTTGTTCGGCGTCATCTGTTTCGGTCTCTTGCTTTTTTTTGCCAAAAATGCGGGCGCCGAAGATACTGAGCTCATACATGACCATCAGCGGCAGGGCCATCATCACCTGGGTGACGATATCCGGTGGGGTCAGGATGGCCGCTCCGGCGAAAAACAGCAGCAGGGCGTATTTGCGATTGCGTTTCAGAAAATCTACGGATACGATACCCAGACGCGCCATAAAAGTCAGCACCATGGGCAGTTCAAATACCAGACCGAAGGCCAACAGCAATTTGGCGGAAAACGCCAGGTATTCTTTCATGGAGGGCAGGGGGCGTATGGATTCGGTGGCAAACCCCAAAAAAAACTTAAATCCCCAGGGAAACACGATATAATAACCGAACAGTGCGCCGGCGATAAAAAAAAACGAGGACAGCAAAACGATGGGGCCCATCAACCGCCGCTCTTTTTGGTAGAGGCCCGGTGCCACAAACATCCAGAATTGATACAAAATGATTGGGCTGGCCAGCATGATACCGGCCAGCAATGATACTTTCAGATAGGTAAAAAACGCTTCCGGCAGGCCGGTAAAGATCAGGTGATCTCCTTCTTCCATCACCTTAACCAAAGGCTGTACCAGGATTTCGAACAACTTTTCTTTAAAACCGTAAGAAGCCGCAAAACCGATACCGACCGCAATAAAGATTTTAATCAGCCGACTTCTGAGTTCCTCAAGATGAGCGGTAAATGGGATTTTTTCTTCTTCAGCGATCATCTTTATCGGATCCCTTTTGCCGTTCTTTTCCGTTTGTGTCAGCGCCGTTTTCTGTTTCGTCTTCAGAAGATGCCTTGTTACTTTTCTGCAATTCTTTGAAGGCCTGGTTTATTCTGTCCTTGGAATCGACTTTTTCGGTGGTTTCAGTTTCCTTATCGGCTTGATCTTCTTTGGATTCAGGCTCATCGGGTCGCTTAAACTCAGCCGTATCTTTTGGCAGGCTTACGGAATCTTTGATGTCACTGCCCAGATCATCAAAGGCCTTTTTGACATCCGAAAGATCCTCATCAATGCTGATGGTTTCTTTAAATTCATTGGTTGCTTTTTTAAATTCCCGCATTGCACGGCCCAGCGATTTGGCCAGGTCCGGTAATTTTTTGGGGCCAATGACGATCAGCGCAATCGCCAGCAGCAAAAGCAATTCGGGCATGCCGATGCCAAACATTTGTTGTCTCTGACTCCCTTTTTAGGGGTTCTAAATATTGCTGAAAAATTCTTTAAGTACTGATTTTAGGTATAAGTGTCAAGGATAACCCCTTATCGGATGGGTCCTAAAGCATCTTATCGTCATCACTCCAGTACTCCAATACGCGTTAATTAATCTATTCTTTTGGTCTTTCAGGTTTTAAAATCAAAAAATACAACTGCCCGACATGCGCCAGATGTCCGGCGGCAATTTCAGCATAAGGTCCGTTACCCCAGAAAACATCGGCGCGTCCCGGCCCCCGAATGGCACCTCCGGTATCCTGGTTAAGGACAAACCGTTGAAAATCCACCCAGCGGTCAATTTGACCGGTGCTGTTGACCACCGGTTTCTGGGTTTCAATATACGCCAGGGTCGCATATGGAAAGATGCGCCTGTCCAGAGCAATGGAGCGCCCCGGTGTCAGCAGGACATTCAGGGAGCCGAGTGGGCCTTCAGGCTCTATCTTGAAAAAGACATAACTGGGGTTATAGTTAAACACCGACGCCATTTCCTCCGGATGCTCCTGCAAATAGGACCGGATTTTTTGCATCGACATTTCCTCACGGGGGATTTTTTGCTCATCAATCAAAAGCTTCCCAATGCTGCGGTACGGCCGGCCATTGCTGCCATGGTAATGGACATTGATAACCTCACCGGTATCCAGAAATACTTTGCCAGAACCCTGGATCTGCAGAAAAAACACATCAACCGGATCGTTCACCCATACCAGGGGCTCAGCTCTGCCGGCCAGTGCATTTTCTTCCTCAATTTCCTGGCGGTCAAAGTACGGAACCACCGTGTTATCGGTGTAGCGCCCCACAATGCTTTGTCCTTTGAATTTTTCGCTAAAAGGGGAAAGGTCGATTTTCATCAGATCCATTGGCAGCGCGTAAAGGGGATATTGAAATTCCTCGTTTCTGTCTAAACGACCACTTAAATGCGGTTCGTAATAACCGGTGAACAAAACTTCCCCTTTTTGATCCCTGCCGATGGATTGATAAACGATGTAGTTATCGCGGATGAAGCGTTCCAGTTGCTTGCTGGTGGGGCTGGTGTGGATAAAGTCCAGAAAATACTGCAATGATTTTTTCAGATGGACTGCATCAAATTGGTCTTCACCAAATGTAAACGTTCGATCGGCCGGTATCCTTTCCAGGTATTCTAGACTTTTTAAAATGCTGTGCTCCAGACCATCCATTTCCAGATCATCATGAAAATCCGGGTATGAAAAACTGGATCGGCGGACCATTGACGCTTCTTCCGATGGCTTTTTAATCGGCGCCGGACAGCCGGCCATTAAGACCGCAAGGGCAAGGAATAATGCCAGTGCGGATTTGGTATTTATAAACAGGTAAAATTTCATCAATATTTTCATCCTTTGCGAACGTAGGTACCGCTTTTACCGCCGGTTTTTTTTAAAAGCTGGATTTTGGTGATCGTCATTTCTTTATCAGTGGCTTTGCACATATCATAAATCGTCAGCGCCGCAACCGAGACTGCGGTGATGGCTTCCATTTCAACACCTGTCTGATCGATGGCTCGCACGGAGGCTTCAATGCCAATGCAGTTTTTAGCGTCATCTGGCGAAAAGTCAACCTGGATATGGGTAATGTTCAACGGGTGGCACATGGGGATGAGCTCTGCGGTCTTTTTGGCAGCCATCACACCGGCAATGCGGGCGGTTTCAAGGACATTGCCTTTTTTGACTTTCTGGTTTTGAATCAAAGCAAATGTTTCCGGGTTCATAGAGATTATCCCACCGGCCACGGCCGTTCGTACCGTGGCTTTTTTATCGGTGACATCCACCATCCGGACCCGGCCCTCTTCATCAATGTGGGTAAGTTTAGGCATAGTTCTTCCTTATAATCTTTTAATCCCTGAGCTCACAGAGCATTCAGGGTAATGCATTTGGTTTCAGGTGTCCCGTCTTCGCCCTGTCGGGCTACGCCGCGGCAAGCAGGTGTCAGTGTCAAACGACAGAGAACAGATGGTAAAAATGGAAAATGATGGGCTCTATCTGTCATCTGAAAACTTATCCTTCGGCCATCTCCTCCGCACGCGCTAAATCCTCAGGCGTATTTATGTTGAAAAATGACTGCAGTTCGGGATCTATTTTACGCAATGCCTTCTCTGAAACGGTTTTGATTCGGCTCTTGCGAAATGTTTTGGTAATTTTTAATTTTTTGCGCTCCAGGTGGTTTTGTGCGGCTTCAAGACAGCGTTTGGAGTAGACCGCGCAAAGGGGCTCAAACCCGGCGGAGGTTTCGGGCATCACAATATCGATTTGGGCTTCAATTTTTCCGATGATGGTTTCAACCATTTCCCTTTTCAGAAAAGGCGTATCACAGGCTGAAATAAAGGCATACGGATTCGTCGCGTAAAAAAGGCCGGCATGAATTCCGGTCAGAGAGCTGCGAATCGGGAAAAGGTCTGATACAATCAGCAGATCCCATTCTAAAAATTTATGCGGGCTGTTGGTGACCAGAATAATTTCGTCAAACAACTCCTGATAAATGTGGTATAATCGATCCAGTATCCGAATCCCGCCAACCATCAGTAGGGCCTTTTCGGTCCCCTCATAGCGATTGGCCAGACCACCGGACAGGATTACCCCTGTGCAGGGGAATTTGCTCTTCGATGTCATGATTTTTTGTTATTTCAATGTCAAAAAAGGTCATGTTTTTTCTGGAAAGCGCTATTCTGGCAAATTACCTAAATGCTACCTGGTGGCCTGATATTTGGGATGATCGGCATCCAGGCTTTTGAATTCAGGAACAGCGTTGATTAATCCCAAATATCAGGCCACCAGGCAACACGCTTATCATAGCGCCTGAAAGAAAATGACATGACCGGCTCAGGTTACGTAAATTTATTCTAATATGTTTCTATAACATTTCAGCTTAAGAAAAAAGAGAACCAAAATCAAGGTATAATCAGGGGGTTTGCTGAATCACTGTATCAACCTATAATATATTTCTTGATCCAAAAATATATCATGATGTACATATACAACAAGAGGCTATTATCATCTATCAGAACCATTACTCCTGTAGACCACTACTGCATTAATCCAATTTTTTAAACATGAGCGTAAAAGACCATAAAAAACAGGCACCCGCGTCCGTAGACCTGGGTATCATAACGGTTTCCACCACCCGCACATTAGATAATGATACCAGCGGCAAATGGATCCGTCAGCAGGCTGAAAAAAAGGGACATAAGATTGTTTTTCACAAGGTAATCCCCGATGAAGCCGATGAAATTGCAGACACCCTGAAAGATGGTATTTTAAAAGCAAATCCCGCGGTGGTTCTTTTAAGCGGTGGTACTGGGATCACCAAAAAGGATGTGACCATCGAAGCCGTTAACCCACTATTTACCAAGGAGCTGAGTGCATTTGGCCCGCTGTTTGCCAAACTCAGCATGGAGGAGATCGACTCCGCCGCCATCATGTCCCGTGCCACGGCCGGGGTTATCGGCAACACGGTTGTGTTTTGCATGCCTGGTAGTCTCGCTGCCTGCAAGCTGGCCTGCACCCGGCTGATTTTTCCTGAGCTGGGGCATTTGGTAAAGCATGTTAACGACTAAAACCTATCTTAAAAATGTATTCTGTTATTGGTTGAGCCCGTTACCCGTTGGCCCGTTTGCCGGTTAAAGATGATACCTGAATGATTACCCTTCTTTTCGGGCTCAATCCGCCGATGGCGGACTCAACGGGACAACCTGAATGGTTTATAGGTTGAGCCCGTTACCCGCTTGTCCGCCTGTGGTGGATTAGCCGGTTGAAGACAATACATGACAGCGTCCCAGTCCATACGGGTGCAACTGGCAGAACCGCTTCTCCAGTTTTATAATCAAACACCATTTCTTATCGCGACTTGCGTTTCCATAAACCATCCCCATCTTATTTTCGCAGTTAAAATCATTAAAAGGAGGTCGCAAGATGGATGGAGATTCCCAAATTATTGATCGCGATGATCCCTATGTAAAATATGAAAACGGGGTCGTGGTTGACTCTAATACAGGTCTAGAATGGATAGCGGGGCCTGGCAAAATCATGAATTGGGATGAAGCCAACGATTGGGCAAGGGGCCTTGATATAGATGGCAGTGGTTGGAGAATGCCCACAAGCAAAGAGCTCGAAACACTTTTTCAAGAAGGAAAGGGGAAACGCAATATAACCCCGCTGCTGGAAACTGTGAGCTGGTGGGTTTGGACAGCTGAACAGGATGATGGGCCGTCATCAAGCCTTTTCGATTTCAGCCGAGGGACCAGAGACTGGCAATCCCGAACCCCGCGAGCCTATGCTGTGCGCACCCGCAAATAAATCACTTGTCCGCCCTTTTTTGCAGGTAAGGATCGCGCAGGCCTTTTTTATAGATTTTTCCGGATCCCGTTTTGGGTAGTTCTTCCAAAAAAACAATGGCTTTGGGGGCTTTGTAGGCGGCCTGATGCGTTTTGCAAAAGGCAATAATTTCATCTGCGGTGGCGGTCTCACCGGCTCTGAGAACAACAGCGGCGTTAACGGCCTCTCCCCAGCGTTCATCCGGCACGCCAAAAACAGCAGCTTCCAGAATCTTGGGATGCATGTACAGCACGTTTTCAACTTCGGTGGAGTACACGTTTTCCCCGCCGGTGACAATCATGTCCTTTTTACGATCCACAATGTTGACATAGCCCTCCGAATCCAGAGTGGCCAGATCGCCGGTGCGCAGCCATCCATCGGTAAAAGCATTGGCGGTTTCCTCGGGCTGATACCAGTAGCCGGGTGTGATGGTATCCCCCCGCACCCAAATCTCCCCAACCTGTTGCTCATCCGCCGCAATCGGCGTCCCTTGCTCGTCCACAACTTTAAGCTCCACCCCGATCGCCGGCCGGCCTGTCTTGGATTTATATTTCAATTGCGCATCAGGTGGCAGGGTCTTCAAATGGGCTTTTAAAATGCTGAAGGTCAAATACGGACTGGTCTCCGTCATGCCGTAAGTTTGGATGTAATCGCAGCCAAGGGTTTCCATAATGCTCCTGACGAGCTCAGGCGCAATCGGAGCGCCTCCGCTCAGGATTTCCCGCAGGCTGGAAAAATCATATTCGGCCACCCGCGGGTGTTTGATCATCAGGTTGAGCATGGTGGGGATTAAATTGCTCAGCGTTATCTTTCGTTTTTCGATGGTGGCCATTACGGCTTCAGCCTCAAATTGATCGAGCATCACATGCCGTGCGCCAACCCAAGTTATGGCAAATGTTGCCCAGGCATCTGCCAAGTGAAACATGGGTGCAATATGGCCCCAGACATCGGTGTCCACCAGTTTCAGTTCGGCGATCGTTCCCAGGGAGTGGCTGCACACATTCTTATGCGTGAGCATGACCCCTTTGGGGCGCCCGGTAGTGCCGCTGGTATAGTACAGATGCGCCACTTGGTCCTCTTCAACCGGTACCGGCTCAAAAATCCCGACACTCGTAGAAATGGCATCTTCGTAGCCGTGGCATTGAAGCGGAAATGACGCTTCCGGCGGGTCGCCAATCCAGACAATTCCTTCGAGAGGTACACCTTCTTTTAATACGCCTTGGACGACATCTGCAAAACGCGAGGCGGCAATTAACCAGCGGCTGCCGGCATCGTTTAAAATAAAAGCTACCTCCCGGGCGGAAAGGCGGTAATTGAGCGGATTAACAATAGCACCTATCCCGGCTGCGGCATAATAGGTTTCCAGATAAGCATGCGAATTGACCTCAAGAACAGAGATGCGATCTTGCGGTTGAATTCTTTGTTTTTGGAAATAGCGGGCCAACCCGGCCACGCGTTCTGCGACCTGCCGATAGGTATACGATCGGTTGCCGTCGACGACGCCAATCTTTTCAGGGTATAGATCCAATGCCTTTTTAAGGGTCATCCAGATGTTCACATTTATTTCCTTAGGTTTAATCTGGCACATGGCCGACTTGCTTTAAGATCTTATAAACCATAACCTTTTTGAATGCCAAGTCCAAAATCATTGCGATTTGACAAAAGATATGGTTGAAATGAAGATGCAGGCAACACATGTTTACAGGTAACATGATGTGCTGTGGCGTAACCAAAACCGATCTCAAAGATGTACAGGTTAAGCCCGTTACCCGTTAGCCCGTTGACCTGTAAAATAAAAAACAAATATTATTCCTTTTTTTAACGGGTCTAACCGGCTAAACTGGCTAACGGGCAAACTGATTAAGTGATCATTTATATTCCGAGTAGCTTCCAGTTTACAATACCAACATAGTACGTCTTACGTTTTTATGGTAGGTAAACATATGGCGTTAGAAATTGAAAGCTTTGCCGAAGATTTTGACCCGCGGTTTAAACTTTTTCATGAATTGATGGCCCTCAAGGTCAGGGATATTTTGCTGGTCTCCACCCCGTATGATGCCTGGATTCTTGAAGAAGACTGCCGCCTGTCAGAACGCATCATTAATGAATATCGTGGCCTGAACCTGAGCAATCCGCCCCGTTTTACCTGGGTTTCTAAAGCCCAGGAAGCCCTGGCCATGCTAAATCTTAAGAAATTTGACATGGTCATCACCATGAGCCAACTGGCGGATATGGATGTCTTTACCCTGGGCGAAGAAATCAAGAAAAAGGCTCCCGATCTGCCAGTGGTTTTGTTGGCTCATGATTCTTTGCCATCGCCCGCGCAGAAATGCCTGCTGGATTTTAGCCGCCCGCCCGGAATTGACCAATGCTTTGTGTGGTCAGGCAACACCGATATCCTAGTGGCCCTGGTTAAAAGCGCTGAAGACCGTTTAAACGTTGAGCACGATGCCGGATTTGCCGGTATCCGGGTCATTCTATTTGTGGAGGACTCACCAACATATATTTCCTCATTGTTGCCGGTGCTTTACAAAGAACTGGTCAGTCAGACCCAGGCCATAATGGAATATCGTCACCATGAAGAACACAAACTGCTGACCATGCGGGCACGGCCTAAAATACTGGTGGCCGAAAGTTTTGAGGATGCCTTGCGACTTTTTAAAAAATTTGAGCCTTACATCCTGGGTGTGATTTCGGATGTTCGTTTTCCGCGCAATGGTGTCCTTGATGAAAATGCCGGGGTCACTTTTTTATTGCAGATCAAAAAAGAACGCTTTGACATCCCGCTGTTGCTCACCAGCTCGGAATCTTCCAATGCCGAAAAAGCAAAAGACATTCCGGCCGCTTTTGTCGATAAAAACTCGCCCAGTCTGCATGCTGAAGTTCGCTCGTTTTTTGTGGATCAGCTGGGGTTCGGAGACTTTGTCTTTCGTAAACCCGATGGCCGCGAAATTACCCGCGCTCATAACCTGCGGAAATTCGAAGAACTGTTGGCGACCGTTCCCGAAGACAGTTTTGTGCATCATTGCAGTCGCAATGATTTATCCAGATGGTTGTTTGCGCGGACCGAAATCGTCCTGGCATCTAAAATTCGTCCCTTACGCTATGATGACTTTGCCAGTGTTGAAAGCCACCGCAACTATCTGATTTCCATGATTCAAAGCTGGCGCCAGCGGCGGCAAAAAGGGGTGGTGATCGACTTTGACTCCGGCGATTTTGATCCGTCCACAGAGTTTTTTAAGATCGGCAAAGGGTCTCTGGGCGGAAAGGCCCGGGGGCTGGCGTTTATCGCCAATTTGCTGCAGCGACTGCCAGCTATTCAGAAAAAATTTGAGGATGTCAGCATTCTGGTTCCCCAAACGCTGGTGGTCACCACTGAAGGCTTTGATGCCTTTATCGAAGAAAATAATCTCAAAGAGCTGGCAAAATCCGACATACCGGATGAGGAAATTGCGCAGATTTTTCAAGGCGCTAATTTCCCGTCCTGGATTGCAGATCAGCTTCGGGCTTATCTTGAACATATTGACTACCCGCTGGCGGTTCGGTCGTCGAGCTTGCTGGAGGATGCGCAATTCCGCGCCTATGCGGGTTTGTATCGAACTTATATGCTTCCTAATGATCATGCAGATCTCGACACCCGCCTGTACCAGCTGATTAACGCCATCAAGCTGGTATACGCCTCAACGTACTTCCGGGATCCCAAGGCCTTTTCAAAACGTGTCGGTCACCGTACTGAAGAAGAGAAAATGGCCGTCATCATTCAGCAGCTGGTGGGGGAACAATACGGCCAATTTTTTTACCCGACCATATCCGGTGTTGCTCAGTCTCATAATTACTACCCATTTGCCAAAATGAAGCCGGAAGAGGGCATTGCAACCGTGGCGCTGGGATTGGGCAAGACGGTCATGGAAGGTGAAAAAGCCCTGCGGTTTTCCCCCAAATATCCGCAATTACTGCCGCAGCGTTCTATAGTCGATGATATCCTCGAGAACTCCCAACAATATTTTTATGCCCTGAACATGGCAGGCGATGCACCGGAGGTGGGCATTTTGGAAGATGCCAATCTTGCCAAAAGGGATGTCAGCGATGCGGACGACGAAGCGCCGGTAAAGCTTTTGGCCAGCACCTATATCCCTGAGGAACATCGCATTCGAGATTCGGCCCACATGCCCGGCTATCGGGTACTAACGTTTGCGCAGGTCTTAAAATTCGGCCAGTTCCCGCTGGCCGAAATACTGGTAGATGCACTGGATCTGGGCCAGGAAGGAATGGGTTGCCCGGTGGAGCTCGAATTTTCAATTCATATGTCCGCGAAGCCGAAACAAAAATCAGAATTTGCATTTTTACAGCTCCGGCCGATGACAGCCCGCGCGGAACTGCTTCAAGTTGAAATCAGCCCTGATGAATTAGCGCGGTCATTTTGTGTTTCTTCCCACGCACTGGGCAATGCTGAAAAAGAGGATATGGCCGACATCCTTTATGTAAAACCCGATGAGTTTGATACCGCCAAAACACCGCAAATCGCCAGGGAAATTGGTGAGTTAAACGCCGGTCTGCTAAGTGATTCCCGCAAATATCTGTTGGTGGGCCCCGGCCGGTGGGGCTCAGCCGATCGCTGGTTGGGAATCCCGGTGAGCTGGGCGGAGATTTGCGGGGTTGGAGCGATGGTTGAGACCAATTCAGAGAAATTAAAGGCCGATCCATCTCAAGGCTCGCATTTTTTCCATAATATCACAACGCTGGGCATTACCTATGCCACCGTTTTGGAAGGTGACACCGATTTTATCGATTGGGACTGGTTGACTGCCCAGCCGGTAGCTAATGAAACGGCCCACGTAGCCCATATCCGACTCCACGAACCATTCAACCTCAAGGTGGATGGACGCACCTCAAAATGTGTCATGTATATTAAACGTTAGTCTGTTAAGCCCATTGTCCCGTTGGACGATCAGGGGCACACGGGTTTAACCTTGATTTCCTACCTTGCATTTTTTGCGAAAGCCATCGGATTGTTAAAAGACAGTAATGAAAAGCGACGAAAATGAAAAATGTTTTCCTAAAGGCGCTGGTGGCCAATGCGGATGCTGAAATTTTTGAGCTTGACGGCTATGCTGCTCTGGGTTCGGGCGGGGCAACGCTCATACCGCTGACGCTGTCCAATACCCGCAACATGCCTTTTGGCAGCGAACTGATGTACCTGCCGGAGCGCCGCCCGATATTGTTGAATTTGCAATCGGGCCGCGTAGAAACCGTAAACGAAAACCCCTATACGCCCGGCCAAGCGTTGTTTCCGGTGACGGCATTCAATTCACCGGGTTATGTCATATCGCATCTGGGCACATTCATAGAAACCCCAAACGCGCAGCCATTGCCGCTTTTCTCATATGGTGCGGTAGGATGGCACCGTGGAAAATTTCGATCTGCCGTCATTCGTGTTGATCGGGAAAAACGGCAGGATCTGCGCTTGATGAAACCAGAAGACATTGTCTGCGGTATCGATAAAATGCGCCAGCAGATGCCCGCCAACCGCCTCAGGGCGCATCTTGAAAAATGTGCGTTACAGTTCGGTTGCCCAGCAGCCAAAAATTTGTTTCTCAGCCGTTACGAGGCACCGCTGCCCACCGCCAAACACTGCAATGCCCATTGCCTGGGTTGTCTGTCTTCGCAAACACACGGTGATATTCCCCACAGCCAGGACCGCATCGGTTTTACCCCGTCTGCGGAAGAGATCGCGGAAGTCGCACTGGCACACATCGAACGGGTCAAAAACAGTGTGGTCAGTTTCGGACAGGGTTGCGAAGGAGATCCGCTGCTGGCAACTGATGTGATTGCGCCGGCCATCCGATTAATTCGCTCTGAAACCGATCGGGGAACGATCCACATGAACACCAACGCCAGTTTGCCCCGGGCATTACAGCAGGCGATCGATGCCGGACTGGACAGCATGCGGGTCAGCATGAACAGTGTCCGCCCGAAATGTTACCAGGCCTATTTTCGACCGAAAGGTTATGAATTTTTCGATGTTTTAAAAAGCATAGATCTTGCGTTAGCAAACGATCTTTTTGTATCGGTCAATTATTTAAATTGCCCTGGATTTACGGATGCGCAGCAGGAAATTGAAGCCTTGAAAAAATTTTTGATGTCGCACCCGATTCATATGATTCAGTGGCGCAACTTGAATTTTGATCCACTGCGCTATTTTGAGATCATGGATGCTGTGGTCTCCAATGACGCGCCCATCGGAATGCAAAATTTACTGGATCACATCCGGCGGGAATTTCCGGATCTCAAATTCGGCTATTTCAACCCGCCTAAGGAGAAGTTTTAATTTCAACCCACAGCTGTTTACCTGCCAGAGCGGTTTAAGTTGGCGGTTGTGGGATCACAACGCACAATAGGTTAGGTGTCAGGTGTCAGTGTTCAGGTGTCAGCTTGATCATACTGACACCCGACACCTGACACCTGAAACCTGATTTATGAAATGGATTGAAGTCAAAGTTGTCTTTGATGCAGAGGATAACGTCCTGGCCAACGAGCTGGTGACCAACCTGTTTTTTGAATTCGACTTAAAGGGTGTGGTTGAAGAGGACCCGGCCATAGAACCGACCGAGGGTTGGGCCGAGGACGCAATCGGCCGATCGGCGCAATATGCGGTGTTGGGTTATTTTCCTAAGGACCGGCATATCCAAAAGAAATGCCGCGATCTTGAAAAAAAACTGTCGCTTCTAAAAAAGAATCTAAGCATACTTTACCGTGTTCGTTATAAAGAACTGGATGAAGAAGACTGGGCCGAAGCCTGGAAGGCATTTTTTGAGCCCCAAAGAATTGGTCAAAAAATAGTCGTCAAACCCACCTGGTGTACCTACACACCGGAATCCGGTGATATCGTTGTGGAGCTGGATCCGGGGATGGCATTTGGTACCGGAACCCACCCGACAACGGCGCTATGCATTCGGCTGATGGAGGACTATTTAAATTCGGGTGATTCGTTTCTGGATCTGGGCACCGGTTCGGGTATCCTGATGATCGCAGCCGCCAAACTAGACGCGGGTTTTATTTGTGGCATTGATAAGGATCCAGTTGCCATTGATGTGGCGGCATCCAATCTTAAATTAAACGGCCTGGTTCCCGAAAATTATAATTTGCATACAGGCAATCTGTTGACCGGCATCAAGGACACCTATGATTTTATCGCCGCCAATATTTTCACGCATGTCATTTTAGAACTCCTGGATAACTTGCCCAGTGCCCTGAATAAAGACGGCATATTTCTTTGCTCGGGTATGTACGAAGAAAACAAAAAACTGGTGGTTGCCAGGTTAAAGAATATGGAGTTTGATATTTTGCAGATATGCGAACAGGAAGAGTGGGCAGCTATTGCAGCCAGACGAAAAATTGGTTAAAAAATATAACTGTTTCACACAGGGCAACGTGTTTAGCCTAAATCCGGAGGGGTCGTAAATGAGAATACTTCTGGTAGAAGACGATCCAAAGATTGCATCCTTCATCATCAAAGGTTTAAAAGCCGAGGGGTTTGCCGTGGACCATGAAAGCAATGGTGAAGATGGTTTGCACATGGCGCTCACCGAACCATATGATGCGGCGGTGATCGATATTATGCTGCCCAAAATAGACGGTCTGAGTTTAATCGAAAATATGCGCCGTGAAAAACGGAAAACGCCGATTATTATCCTGAGTGCCAAAGGTGAGGTCGATGATCGGGTCAAAGGGCTGCAGATTGGTGCGGATGATTATCTGACCAAACCCTTCGCATTCTCTGAATTGCTGGCGCGCCTGCAGGCTTTGATCCGACGCAGCAGCGATGCAGACGAACCAACGAAACTGACAGTGGCTGATATCAGCATGAATCTGATTACCCGGGAAGTTGTGCGGGCCGGAAAAAAAATTGACCTGCAGCCTCTGGAATTTTCGCTGCTGGAGTACCTTTTGCGTAATGCCGGCAGAGTCGTGTCTAAAACGATGATAATGGAGCATGTCTGGGATTATTATTTCGATCCCCAGACGAATGTGGTTGAGTCCAGAATATACAAGTTGCGTGAAAAAATAGATAAAGAGTTTCACACCAAATTGATTCATACGGTGCGTGGAGTTGGTTATGTTCTTAAAGAAGATCAATAACACCCGCCATACCCTGGCGTTTCGTCTCACGCTTTGGTATGCGGGTATTTTTATGCTCACCTCCTGCGTGGCGTTTTTCTTTTTCTATTTTTTAATTACATCCGTTCTTCAGGACCGCACCGATCATGACCTGCTGAGCGAAGCGCGCACCCTGTCTTCAATTTTAAAGGTGCAGGGCATCGAAGCGGTAAAAGGACAGATTATTTTTAAGGCTCAGGCCGCCGGTGAAAAGAAAATATTTTTTCGCCTGCTTTCCTTTGATGGCCAGGAATTTTCCTCATCCAATATGTCCTACTGGCAAGATATCGCTATCGGTAAAGCAGCCATCAATCAACTGATCCGTGAAAAGCGACCGGTTTTTGACACCATCAGTTTGCCCAAGCGCAAGCATAAAATCCGGGTTGTGTATGCTCATATCGGCCGCAGCATTATATTGCAGTTGGGTCAATCCATGGAAAGCTACACCCGTTTTATTGAGGCCTTTCGCAAGATATTTGTTCTCACAATGGCGTCATTATTTATTTTCGCTGTGATTGTCGGATGGTTTATGGCCAGGCGGGCCCTGGCGGGGGTCGAAACCGTGACGCAAACTGCCCGTCACATATCCGAAGGCAGCCTCAATGAGCGGGTGCCGGTGAAAAAAAACCAGGACGAGATCGACCAGCTGGCCATCACTTTTAACCAGATGCTGGATCGTATTCAAACGCTGGTCACCGGCATCCGGGAAATGAGCGACAACATTGCCCACGATTTGAAAAGCCCCATCACGCGCATCCGCGGCATATCCGAAGTGTCGTTGACCACAAATGCATCTGAGAAAGACTATGAAAACATGGCCGCCAGCACTATCGAGGAGTGTGACCGCTTGCTGGATATGATCAACACCATGCTGGTTATCTCCAAGACTGAAGCCGGTGTCAACAAGCTCGATGCTGAGCAGATGGATATCAGCGACGTAGTGCGTGATGCCTGTGAATTGTTCCAAGCACCGGCAGAGGACAAAGATGTCACATTAACCTGTGATGTTACCGATAAATTCGATATTTTCGGTGATCATCGGCTGATACAAAGAATGATTGCCAACTTGCTGGATAATGCCATCAAATATACACCCGCCGGTGGCCGGGTTGAGATAACCGTAAGACCAGACGGTAACCACGGTGTTTCCTTCGTGATTAAGGATACCGGTATCGGCATATCTGAAAAAGACAGCTCCCGTATATTTGAGCGATTCTATCGTTGTGATCCCAGTCGTTCCGAGGCCGGTATCGGACTGGGGCTAAGCTTTGCCCAAACCATTGCCAAGGCCCATGGCGGCGATATAACGGTTGCCAGTGAGTTGGGTCGAGGGAGCACGTTTACCATCACCCTCCCAAAAAAAGGCTTATAAAGCCTCATCTCTTGACCGATGGCTGTGTTATGAATCGATTCAAAATACTCGCGTACTGACGTGTACGCTCCGTTTTTAAATCGATTCACGCCTGGCCCTAGGCCAAGATCTAAAGCTTTATAAGCTTTTTTAACTATAGAATTTTTCAAAAATCTTACCTCTTGACGGATAGCTGCGTTACAAATCATAAGTTGGAATACTGGAGTGCTGGAGTATTGGCGTATTGGATCCGCAAAAGAATCAGATAGCATTACTCCATTACTCCAACACTCCGGCAACTTGTTGTTAAATCTACAAATTTAACCTGCTTCTGCCATATAATGAACTGCCTACCACATTGGAACATAACCATTTGATCATCTTGGGGTCATTTTGCGGTGATCTTGACAAATTAACGTAAAGAACAAATACTTTCTATTGCTATTAATGCCGTTTATTGAAGGAGGAAAAATATGAAGTTTCGTGTCCGTAAAAACAAAATTGTTGGTGGGTTGGTGGTCGTTTTGGCCGCCGGACTGATTTGGGGATTATCGAGTTTCGAATCGAATACTGCTGCCCGCAACGAACCGGCATCGGAAGCCGGGGTGATGATGGTCCCGGCGAGCTTCAGTGAGCTTGCCAAACAGGCCCAGCCGGGCGTGGTTAATATTCGTACGGTAAAGACGGTAGAGGGCGGCGGCCGGGTTTTTCGTCATTTTTTCGGTAACCCATTTGAGCGCCGAAACCCTTTTAATGATCCCGGACCTTTCGGTGATGAGCGCAAACCGGACTTCAAACAGAGGAGTCTGGGATCCGGGTTCATTATCGACCGTGAGGGACATATTGTTACCAATAATCATGTGATCGAGGGTGCCGATGAGATAACGGTGCGCCTGTCCAACGATAAGGAATATGATGCCGAGATTGTCGGGCGCGACCCCAACACGGACCTGGCGCTGATCAAAATCAAAGGTGCTGCGAACCTAGTGCCCCTGAAAATGGGTAATTCGGACCAGCTGACCGTAGGCAGCTGGGTGGTGGCCATGGGAAGTCCGTTTGGCTTAGAGCAGACAGTCACGGCCGGTATTGTCAGTGCCAAGGGGCGCGTGATCGGCAGCGGCCCCTATGATGACTTTATTCAAACGGATGCGTCGATTAACCCCGGTAACAGCGGTGGGCCGCTGTTGAATATGAACGGTGAAGTAGTGGGCATCAACACCGCCATTGTTGCCCAGGGGCAGGGAATCGGGTTTGCCATACCGGTCAACCTGGCACAGGGCATCATTCAGCAACTCGAAGAGAGCGGTTCGGTGACACGGGGCTGGCTGGGTGTCGGTATTCAGGATCTGACCCCTGAATTAGCCGAGTACTACGGTGTCGAAAGCAAAAAAGGGGTGCTGGTGGCCAGGGTTTTTGAAGGCGACCCCGCAGATAAGGCTGGTATTAAAGCAAATGACATTATTATTGCCGTAGATGACAAGCCGATTAAAACCAGTCGCGAGCTGACCGGAACGATTGCGGACATTCCGGTGGGCCAAAAAACACCGATTACCATTCTGCGCAATGGCAAGGAAAAAACAGTAAATGTTCAAATTGCCAAACGCGACGACTCCCAACGCCTGGCTCGGCGGGTGCCTGAAAAAAATGGCGAACTCGGCATTCGAATTGCAGAAATGACACCTGAAATGGCCAAGCGCTACGGGCATTCAGAGACCGAAAAAGGTGTTCTGGTGGTGGGCGTGGAGTCCGGCAGCAAGGCAGCTGAAGCCGGCATTCGCCAGGGGGATCTGGTAAAAGAAGTCAACCGCAAACCGGTCACCGAGGTTTCTGAGCTGCGTGCTGCGCTTAAAAAGAACAGTAAAATTCAATTGCTGGTTAAACGGCCCAATGCCGGTTTTATCGTTATTAAAATCGGGTAAAGTCGTATTTACCAGCGAAACATAAAATAAACTCGATATCCGGTCAGACCTGCTTTTTCAAGTTACAGCGGTGGTGGGTCGACCGGATATTTTTTTCAAAACGTTTTTATAATACATTTTAAGAAGGCGCTCCGTTCAAGTACGGCTTCAAAGCGGCATATATGGCAAAATTATTCGGAGTTGGGATCCCATGTTCACCCCCCATACGAACGACCGTTCCATTTAAGATGTCCAGCTCCAGGCGCCGGCCCGCGGCCAGGTCGTAATACATGGAGCCTCGAATCGACGGTTCCAGGCTGCTAAAAAAGTCCATGGATTGATCCACACATTCTTGGGGCAAATTAGCCCCCTTTGCCCGCGCAACCGCTTCGACTTCTTGCATGGTGCCTCTCATCAAGTTGCGCGTTTCCTCGCAGGCTAAAATATCCCCCATGGGCAAACGTGTCAGGGCGGTAACGCCGTTTACGCCGCAGATCCCCAGGAATTTTTGCCACAGGGCGACCTGAATGTCTGTATGAAGCTCGGCCGTGATACCGGAATTTTGCATCGTTTTCTGGAGTGCCTCGGCTCGAGGGCTGGCACCGCCTTGCATCTCTCCTAAGATAATTTTTCCGGGACCCCCCGTCTGGGCGATAACCCCGGGAGACTCGATGGTCGAAGATACCAATGAGACGCAACCCACAACATGCTCTGCTCCAATTGCATTTCCAAGCTGCTCCTCGTTGTCGATGCCGTTCTGCACCGAAAGAATCATGGTTTCCGGCCCGATTAAAGGCCGGATCTGCTCGGCAGCCGCTGCATTATCGTAAGCTTTGACGCAGAATAATACACAGTCGACCGGACCGATATCGCCGGGATTATCAGTGGCTGTGGCAGCGAAGGTAAAATTTCCAGCCAAAACGGATTTTATGGCTAGGCCGTTTTGGCGAATGGCCTCCAGATGCGCCCCCCGGGCGACAAATGTTACCTTTTCTCCGGCTCGGGCCAGCAGCCCACCAAAATAGCCGCCCGTTCCGCCGGTTCCCATAACCGCGATACGCATGATTGCCTCCCTTTTACCTGGTGATTAAGATCAGTTTGACCATACGTTGGATACACAAGCGTTAAGCTGGTGCTGCAGTCTTTAACGAACGTAGTTTCTATCACAGTTTTTAAATTAGTAATATAAACATTCTGTTTTTTGCGAAAGAGTTGCTTTTGGCTATACGGGCTTGCGCGCCCGCAGGCTGATTCCCTTAGTGCCAAATTCCATCGCGCTGGACGGATTGGGAACATCCGCAAAAATGTCATGCCGTTCAACGATCTCGGCATTTTCAAAACCGGCAGCGTTCACGGCCTCTATGAGGTCTGCCTCCGGCAGACCGCCGGCAATTCAGCCGGTCCACAGGGAAATATCGTTAAGTGCGTCCGGTGGTATCGATTTGGCCACTAAGATGTCGCCGATATACAGCCGTCCACCGGGTTTTAGGATACGCGCCCACTCATTTAATGTTTTGACTTTATCGGGGGTTAAATTAAGCACGCCGTTGCTGATGATTACATCGGCAGAGTCATCTGCCAATGGCAAATTTTCTGCGTAACCCTCACGAAACTCCACGTGGGTTGCGCCCATCGCTTCTGCTCCGGCTCGTGCCCTGCCCAGCATCTCCTGGGTCATATCCACGCCGACCACTCTACCTTCCGGACCGACCAGAGTGGACGCAATCAGAGAATCGAAGCCCGATCCTGATCCGACATCCACCACGACCTCGCCGGGATTTATTGCTCCAAGCTTAAAGGGATTGCCCGTCCCGGCAAAAGAAGCCCTATTTTTTCCAGGCACGTCTGCATAACTCGACGGATCATAGCCCAGACGGTCGGCGGCCGCTCGGCCGGTATGAAAATGATAGCCTTTATGGGGATCAAGAGCGACCTCAGCATATTCTTTCCTGACCTCCTCGCGAAGATCCTCTGCCGATAGTTTTGTCGTTGTTTCTAAAGCGCTCATTAATGATTCCTTTCTATGTTTCGTTTTTTCTTTTTGAATAAAGTTTGATGGGAAAAAACATGGGCGTCTTTTCCTTATAAATTGCATATGCCTCGCCATATTCTTTCAGAACCTGCTGCTCTTCTCTTCTGGCAAGTTTGTAATAGAGAATAAGCAGAATCGGATACATTAGCAAGATGGTCGGGTTTAGCCAGCGAAACAACCAGCCGGTAATCATCAGAAATATGCCGGTGTATTGGGGATGACGGATGTATCTATATATGCCGCTTGTGACCAATCCCATTGACCGATGAATTTTCATCCATCCAAAAAAAACCAGCAGCATTCCGCCAAGCGTCATCCATACGCCCACGGCTCTGGTGGGCCAATGTCTGGATAGGGTATAAACGGTTGTTTTTAGCTGACCCAGCCCAATGGCGTCCCATATTTTGTTTACTAATTGATAATCGGTACCCAGCGGCTGCAGCAGGAAAATAAGCAAAGGCACGCCGAACATTTCAGCGAAAAGCGCCAGGAAAAAAGCGGAAAGCATTCCCTTTGAACGCCATTCAATTCGATCGCGAAAGGGTAAAAATAAAATGAAAAGTAGAAACAGGGTTGCATTGATAATAATGGCGGCTGTCATGCCCCAACGACCCATAATGGACCGAATGGCCGCGGGCGGCCCCGGTGTGTTGCTAAAGTGCCCCCAATAAAGATAGACGAATCCGAAAATCAAAAAAATGCCCAGGCCATAATAAATGGTTTCCTTGACCAAGATGGATCGATTCCGATCTTTCATGAGCGATACCTAAAGCAACTGTAACCTGCCACATCTACACTGAACATAAGTTTTGGTTGTGATTGATGTCCCTTGAATCAAAAAGTGTTTAATTAAATGAATGGGTGGCCCAAGGTGATTTGGCGGCTCCAGGTCAGCTTAACATGTTGGACTGAGGGGAAACCTTTAATAGGGAGAGGTTAAAGGCATTGTGTAAGCAGGTTTCAATCTCGAATAGGCCAACTCCTGAGTACCACAAGGTGGCATTTGGGTCAAGGGAATATTTGGCAATTAGATCAATGCAACTCGTTGAAAGTTATAATACATTTTTTGCCAATGACATTTAATTGACTGCTAATGCTTTTTATGAAATGTAAGTCTCATCTGTATTCTTATTATCCGGAAATTCAGCTAAATGAATGATAGAGCCGCCAAATTAACCGCCCTGACGATTGCATCCCTGAGCTCATTTATCACGCCCTTTATGATCTCTTCGATCAATATTGCGCTGCCGGTTATTGGCAAAGAATTTAAAACCGATGCCGTCGTCTTAAGCTGGGTGGCGACATCCTACCTGCTGGCAGCGGCTGTGTCTCTGGTGCCCTTTGGCAAGCTGGCCGATATTTACGGCCGCAAGAGAGTTTACATGATCGGCATGGTGCTTTTTACCCTGACATCGCTGTTGTCGGCGGTGGCAACCTCGGCACCCATGCTGATTGTTTTTCGAATATTCCAGGGCGCCGGTAGTGCCATGGTTTTTGCCACCGGAATTGCCATCTTAAGCTCGGTTTACCCGGTTGAAGAGCGCGGAAAGGTATTGGGTATTGCCGTCGCTGCGGTTTACACAGGGTTATCCTGTGGACCGTTTTTCGGTGGTTTTTTAACCCATCATCTGAGCTGGCGCAGTCTTTTTTTACTCATTATCCCCTTTGGCGTAGTGATTATCTTGCTGATCAGTTTTAAGCTCAAGGGCGAATGGAAGGGCGCTGAAGGCCAAAAATTCGATCTGACCGGCTCCATCATATACGGTACCGCCATTTTTGCGTTTATGTACGGCATATCTATTTTGCCCGATATGCTGAGCATCGTCTTAATTTTGACCGGTGTCGTTGGGCTTTTCGCCTTTGTGCGCTGGGAGCTGGTGGTGGCGAGCCCGGTTTTTGAGGTTAATCTGTTTGTTACCAATCGCACCTATGCGTTTTCATGTCTGGCGGCATTGATCAATTACAGCGCAACTTTTGCCGTCGGCTTCTTGTTGAGCTTATACCTGCAATACATCAAAGGCTTGTCACCCCAGTGTGCGGGGCTGGTGCTGGTATCCACACCGGTAGTGATGGCCATTTTTTCTCCGCTGGCGGGCCGGCTCTCCGACCGGATCGAGCCGCGCGTGATTTCATCGCTGGGCATGGGCCTGACGGCGCTGGGATTGGTGCTTTTAATCGTGTTAAATGCGCACACGACCCTGGCATATCTAATTGCCAGCCTGATGATTTTAGGATTTGGATTTGCCTTGTTTTCATCTCCTAACATGAACGCCATTATGAGTTCGGTGGATAAGCGCTTTTACGGAATTGCATCGGCATCGGTGGGGACCATGCGGCTTTTAGGGCAGATGCTGAGTATGGGAATTGTAACCTTGATTCTGGCGCTGTATATCGGACGGGTCCAGATTACGCCCCAATCTTTTGCCATGTTGATCAAAAGCGTGCAGGTGGCGTTTATTGTCTTTTCGGTTTTGTGTGTTGGTGGGATTTTCTTTTCGCTTTATCGCGGCCGCTTGCGACCGGATGATTAGTTTGGGCTAGCTCACCGCAGAGACGCAGAGTTCGCAGAGAAAGTATTTTTTCATTTGTCGCTGAGACGCCGACAAATGAAAACCACTCAGCCGCTCCGCGGCAAAAACAATAAGGCTATATTATACAGCTTGGTAAACCATCAGAGCCCTTTGTTATTGCCGGAGGCAGATTGCTTTTTGCTTTCCGTCCTCTCAACGGAAAGCAAAATGAAAAATAAACTCTGCGAACTCTGCGCCTTTGCGGTGAATTCTATTCGATGTTTCCTTTCAGGCCGATTTTCTCGGCGACATCGCGCATGCCCATGATGGTATCGGTGATCAGCTCGGAAAGCTCCACCCCCATCATTTCGGCACCCCTTTCAATGATCGAGCGATCAACACCGGCGGCAAACTGTTTCTGCTTCCATTTCTTTTTAACCGATTTGGCTTTCATGTCCATGACACTTTTAGAAGGTCGCACCAGAGCAGAAGTGACCACCAGTCCGGTCAGCTCATCGATGGCATACAGGACCTTCTCCATATCCGATTCGGGCTTGACATCGGTGCAAATACCCCAGCCGTGGCTGATCACCGCCCGGATGTATTCTTCCGGCCAGTTATTTTCTTTCAGAATTTCCTCGGTTTTTTTACAGTGCTGATCCGGAAACTGCTCATAATCCAGATCATGGATCAGTCCGATGATCCCCCATTTTTCCTCATCCCCGCCCCGCTTGCGGGCCATGTAGCGCATAACGCCTTCCACTGCCAGCGCATGCTTGATAAGGCTTTCGTTTTTGTTATATTGCTTCAGAAGTGCCAGCGCTTCTTCACGTGTCGGAATCTTTGGGTCCATGTGTTTCTCTCCTTATCCTCTACGGTATTTTTTAGTGAATGGTATTTTGAATATCACGTATCCTTTGGCAGTCAAGCCTTATCGTTGATTTCCTCTTGATCCTTTTAATTTGAGCGGCTATTTTGTCTTCAAGCCCCAAAGGCGAAACCTCCTCACGCTGGCAGAAAGGACGCTGAGTTTGAAAACCACGCTGGATTCTTCCTTTCAAAAAATTCATTTGACCGAACTTTATGGACGAAATGTCGGCGCCAACGTTTTGGGGTTCCTTATCATTGCCCTGCTTAACTTATTTACCCCGGTTGAATTTTTTAAAATTCAACGTGCCTTCCTTTTATCCGGTGGCTGGATGGTGATTCTGTCATTTTACCCCGTGGTTATTTGCATCGGAATAGGGTTTCAATATATCGTTCAGCGACCGATTACCCAGGTGATCAATCGTATGCGGCAAGGACTGGAAATTGATGACGCTCTGGCCGAAAAGGCCTATCGGCGGATATTGAATTTGCCGTTTATTATCGGGCTGGTCAATTTTGCGATGTGGATTGTTTTGACATCCCTATTGGGTACATTTTTTGTCATTTTCAGAGACGCACCCCCTCAAATAAGCTTTTTTGTAGCTTTTCGAGGTTTTATGGTCGGATATATTTCCGCCATCATCTCATTTTTCCTGACCGAGGCCTATAGCCGCAGAAGGCTGGTTCGGACTTTCTTTCCCGCCGGCAAACTGGCCACTATACCGGGAACCATCAAATTTTCAATTCTTAGAAGAATACGGGTACTTTACGGCGTTGGAACGCTGGCACCGATGATCATTCTGGTGGGCACCTTGGCGTTTATTCTGTGGGAAATGGATCTGGTCACTATTTCCGCAGCTGATTTTGGCCGGGAGTTTCTTATTTTTTCGATTATCCTGTGCGTCATTTTTATTTTTGTCGGTGGGCGCTTGAATGTGCTTTCCGGCAAATCGATTATTCAACCCATCACCGATATGATGGTGTTAGTGCGCCGGGTGAGAAGAGGGCATTTTAAGCAGAAGGTGAGAGTGGTCTCCAATGATGAGCTGGGTGTTCTGGGCGATGGCTTAAATGAAATGACTGAAGGGCTCATTGAACGGGATGAAATTCGCCAGTCATTGGTTCTGGCCCAAGAAGTCCAGCAAACGTTATTGCCCCGTCAAAACCCCCAACTGGAAAAACTAGACGTTGCGGCCACCATCGTCTATTGCGACGAGACCGGTGGCGACTACTACGATTTTCTGGAAACCAACGAATCCCACCCTGGAGATTTTACGGTGACGATTGGCGATGTATCCGGCCACGGCATTCCGGCTGCGCTGATGATGGCCTCCGCGAGAGCATTTCTGCGACAACGATCAATATTACCGGGCACTCTGGTAGATATTGTATCCGACGTGAATCAGCAGATGGCCAGAGATTTTGAGGAAACAGGCGGCTTTATGACCCTGTTTTATCTGACCATCGACACCCCAAATAACTGTCTTTACTGGGTTCGTGCCGGTCATGATCCGGCCATTTTGTATGATCCGGAAAGCGAGGCCTTTGAAGAGCTTCGCGGTGCCGGCATTGCCTTGGGCGTTGACATGGATGGTCACTATGCGCAATATCAGAAAGAGAACCTCAAAAGGGGTCAGATCATCTTGCTGGGCTCAGACGGTCTCTGGGAAGCCCGCAATCCCAAAGGGGATATGTTTGGTAAAGCACCCGTTCATCAGATCGTTGGCAAACTGGCACAATCGAGCGCCAAAGAGATCCTGACCGCGTGTTTTCATGAATTTAATGTTTTTTTGGGAGATTGCGCACCTGAAGATGATGTTACCCTTGTGGTGATAAAGATAACCAAGGACTAATGATTGGTAATTCGTATTTGGTGTTTAGTTTAATAAATGTTAAACACTGAACACCAAACACCAAAATTGACTGATTAAAGGAGGTAATACATGGCCCCTGGGATCGATCAGCTTAGCGAATTTGCAATGGATGCCATTCATCAGGCAGGTGAAAAAGCGATGGCCTATTACGGCAAAGGCAAGCCGCATGTCAGATTTGACGAAAGCGTGGTGACCGAAGCCGAAAATCAGCTTACCGATGTGTTTCAGAATCGACTAAACCGTGAGTTTCCCGAACATGTGGTCTTTCGTTTTGGTGAGCTCAATGAAAATTATTCCCATGGGCAAAAACGCTATCTGTGGATATTTGATCCGCTGGAGGGGGTGGCGAATTTTCAGGGGGGCATTCCCATCTGGGGTATGTCCATAGCCGTGCTGGACAATTTTTGGCCGATATTGGGACTGTTCTACATGCCGGCGACCGGCGATCTTTTTCATGCGAAGCCCGGCAAGGATGCATTTTGGGGTAATGAGAAAATTCGCGTAACCGATTCAGGCCATATGAATGATGAAAGCCTTTTATTGACCTATTCCCGTTTTCACCAACAATATACATCGACCTTTCCAGGTAAGATTCGCTCGCTGGGATGCGCTTCTGCCCATGTGTGTTACGTGGCCATGGGGCGTGCTGATGCAGCTGTTATTACAAATGATTCCTTCCAGGGCCTGGCGGCGGCGCGTGTCATTTTAGAATCCGCCGGGGGAAAACTCTGTAAAATGGACGGCAGCGATTTTCATCTTAATGAATACCTGGATGGTCAGCGTATCGACGATCATCTGATGGTTGCCGGTGCAGAAAACCTTTCGCAGGCCAGGCGTTATCTGAAGCGACTATAGTCCATGTATGGATCCTTAATCGACCAGCACACAGCATCAGGCATACCATGGCCTTCCCATAAGTTGTGGCAGGCGGCCCATCAGGCTGTTGTTCATCACCTGCACTGTTATTCTGCAGATCTCATTTCTTTAAAGCGTCGGGCGCAAGCGCTCAAATCGTGTCTAACCGCTGTATTTCCCATTATGGATGACCTTTGTGCGCAAAGCTGTCCTTGGTGTCCGGATCCCTGCTGCCAGAAGGCCAGTGTCTGGTTTGATTTTAAAGACCTGCTGTTTATGCATTTTAATCAACTGTCCATTCCACCGTGTCAGCCAAAAACAGATTTAAAAAATCCGTGTTGCTACCATTCAACCCGAGGATGCCGACTGTCGCGCATCAACCGGCCCTGGATCTGCTCCTGGTATCTTTGTCCGACCCAAACCGCCATTTTGAGAAAGGACTTGCTCGCTGAGCACGAATCGTTAAAGCAGGCTCTTGCCCGGATCAAAGCCGAGCGCAATTTGCTGGAGAGTGAATATATTCGAATTATATCCTAAACACGGATATTTTTTTCTGACAGGATTAATCCACCTTTGCTAAAGCTTCGGTGGACAAGCAGGATTAAAATCGTAATTTTAACTGGCATGAGAGGATAAAGAAAAAGCAACTTAATTCTGCTTGGCGCGCCGAAGCTCAGCGAGCGAAGGCGGGTAGATCCTGTCCGGGTTAAAAATTATTAAAATGGATCTGAATTTAACGGACATACCGAGGTCGGTTTACATCCGATATATTCTGCTGAATTTACCGGGTTTGGCGGCCGTTATTCTGGTGTTGATAATTATTCGGTATTGGGTCGATCTTTCGGTATGGCTTTCGGTCGGTATTGTCGCTTTCTGGATTATCAAAGACGTCCTGTTGTTTCCCTTTGTCTGGCGTTCTTATGATTCGGAACGGCCCGGTCGATCGCGTTCGATGATCGGCCAGCGGGGTGTTGCCCGGGAGAGGCTGGCACCCTCTGGTTATGTGCAGGTTCACGGAGAACTCTGGCGGGCAAAAAAAATGGGCGAAGGTCCACCGATTGAAGCCGGGCAACCGGTGCAGATTGTCAGAATGGAAGGGCTGACCTTGTATGTCAAAGGGCGCGATTCGGTAGAATAGGTTAACAGTATCTGGGATTATGTTTCCTCTGCACGCAGGGTATTGGAGGTCAGGCAAAAGCATATTCTAATTAAAAATAACAGATTATTTATTTTGGACCCCTGGGATATATGCTATACTTCAACAGACGCTATTTAACATTGGTATACCACGGTTGACCTTAGCTGATAGCGGTGCGGATTTAACCATGGATAATGAAACAGCCGACCTCGATAACAATATTATCGACTGCCCGCAATGCGGCGTTAAAAACCCCATTGAGTCTGACATTTGTTACAATTGCGGTGTATCATTACACGAGGTCCCAATTGTAAAGAAACGCCGGTCGTGGATCCCCGGCTTTTTGTTTGTCCTGTTTGTTGCTGGCCTGATTTATTTTTTTTACACCGATTTTAACCGCAGCGATGCGCCCCTTTCAAAGACCCAAACCGCACCCACCGAAAAGCCCATACCCAAAAGCGAGCCAGAGCCGTTGCCCGAAAAAGCCTCCTTTGTCAAAGCAGGACAGTCCAGTGAGGCCGAACGGATAAATTTACCGCTCGGTTTGTTGCGCATCAGAGATGTCGTCGGTAATTTGCTAGCCGAGTTAACGGTACCGGTCATCGGTGGCGGTTGGGTAGCGTTGCCCACCCGTCAGACACTGGGCGGATATAACTGGGTTTTGCAGGTGGGCTCCGGTGCCCCGCAGACTATCGAAGGCGGCATCGTAAACGACGAGGAATCCATCAGTCTCTGGCGTATTCGCGAGGATCAAGCCATAGATGGACCCGAACTGTATCCCTGGTCGGCGGACACACCGTTGACCTGGATGGCACTCAGATCTCCGGACCCACCGGAACGAATTGAGATCGGTGCTGTCACATACCAGGGCAATTACATTAAAGGCGCTGTTTCAGACGACATAAATGATGCCGGCGTATTTATTCAAAAGGGCCGTGTGGTGGGCTGGACTTTTGGTGATGCTGGAACGGGCGCTTTTCTATGGGCCGGAGAAGCGGGGCGCAGCCTAAATCCCAATATCCGGGTCGATGACTATTACCGACTGAGCTTTGCCAACAGCCGAGAAGAAGAATTTTTAAGGGCATTGGCTTTAGGTGACGAATATTCGAACCTGGATCGTCTGGACGCATTTGCGCGAGCCTTTCGTTTTGATCCCAAACTTTCGGCTGAACAGACACCCGACTATTTGAAACCCGAAGCGGTCATCAGCCAGCTGCGCCTGGTGCTGTCGCGTGCGGTCCAAGAGGGTGACGGCACCCAGGCACTGGCCTATTTTGATGCCGAGATCCTTGCCCAAGCCGGTGATGTTCCTTTGATTATGGATGTGGTGGTTTTGACAGCGCAAAATGATGGCCAGGAAGACGCCGTCGATATAGTGGAAATCGCTATCGAAACGTTGGCACCCCAAAATAATCAGGAACGAGCGCAATTGAACGATCTGCACTCCGGGCTTTATCAAAGCTGGTTGAATGAGTTGATTGAGAGCGGCGATACCCAGGCAGGTTGGCAAGTATATGCTCGCGGCGGCGAGCAGCGACCTCAAGATCTCAGCATTTATTTGTACGGTGTCAAATTAGCGCTGGCAGAAAATGATTGGGAAACAGCCGAACGGCTGTTGGCGGCCAGAGATTATCCGCCGGCATTGAGCACTGAAGTCAGAAGCCTGCAATCGCTTATTTCTGAGCTTAAAGGCCAGGAGTCCAAAATTGTCATTCGTTTTGAACCCGGCACCAACCAGATACCGGTGACGGCCTCAATCAACGGGGAAGCCGCGCAAGACTTTATTGTTGATACGGGTGCATCGATGGTCACCATTCCTTTTTCAACCGTCAGAGCGCTTGGGATTGTCATTTCGGTGCGCAACCCGCGCCGCAAGATCTATACTGCCAGCGGCGAGCTTTTTGCGCCTGAAGTGGTCTTGGATTCGATTGCGCTAGAGGGATACGAAGTCAACAATGTAACAGCGCTGGTGATGGATCTGCCCAATCAGCCGAATGTGGGGCTGCTGGGGCTAAATTATTTGCGCCGTTTCAGAATGGATTTGAACACAGATGACGGCTTGCTGATGCTGGCGCCTAAGTAGGTTGAGCCCGTTGAGCCGGTTGAGGCCGTTAAGTAAGGTAAAATGCCACATTTTATATTCTGACAAACCGACTCAACCCTTTATACGAGGACCTTCGGCGGGCAGCGGGCTAACCGGCCAACCTGATTTTTTGAACCCGGATTGCAAATTAGAGCTAAATAAAGATGTGATTTTGAGAATAGTTAAGGACCCTGTGAATGACGCTAAATGATGCCCTGCGCGACGACATTTTAAAGCGGATTAAGAAAATACCAATTGTTGACTTTCTTAAACTGGAAGTGGTTCGTCTGTCAGAAGGATCTTGTGAGGTGAAGGTTCCGCGCAGAATAAGCTATGACGGTGTTTTTGAATCCTTCCATGGCGGGCTCTTGATGACCGTTGCCGATAGTGCGGCCTGTTTTGCCATTTTTACTCGCAGCGGTTCTCATATACCCCTGACCACAACAGATATGAATATTCGTTTCTTGGCGCCCTGCCGCAGTGGTGTGATCGCCAAAGCCCGTTTGATTAAATTTGGCAAAACCATGTGCCCGGTTGCCGTAGAGCTGTTTGATGAAGACCAGCGGATGGTGGCCGTCGCCCAGGTGAACTATATGCTGCTGAACGTCTAAAGGCTGCCGGATATTTAACGATAGCGTCTAAAAATCCTCAATGACGCTTCCCTTTTCCACGTAATTTTCGATGTGGTTCTGGGCGTTCACCAAAGAATGCATCGCCGCTTCAAAACGCGCATAAACCGGATCTTCCTGACCCAGCTGCATCTGGGCTTTCTGCATGATTTTTAGGCCCTCGGCCAGATGGGCATTTATCTCTTTTAAAATCGCCTTGCGTCTTCGGTGCCGCTCGCGCTCTTTTGCAATCACCGGCAACAGCCGCTGGATGGAATATTCCACCAGGGCATCTCGGGGGGTATTAAATCTGCGGGATGTTTCTTCCAGGCTGGAGAGCGTCCGTCTGCTGACGACAAAGGTTTTTTGAATTCGATCCAGGGTGCCAAAGGCCTCGCGTTCGATTTCATTGGCGATCATGCTCAATGACTGGGCGTCTTCGATCAGATGATCAAAAAGCGATTTTTGTTTAATTCCCAGATGCGTGGCGACAATACTGAGCACATCGATTGCCCGTGCTGATAATTTAAATGTCGCTCTAACCGATTGCCTTCCCCTCAGGTCGGAAGATGACGGCAATGGGATATTCAATTCCTCAAACGGTTCACCCTTATCCTTTTTCGCCATTTTGTCCCGCCTTTATTCGTCTTAAATCCATGGTTTGTAACTCATTACCAATAAAATTATGCACAATAAGTCATATGGCAATCTGCCTGCTTGTATTATTTTGCATGACATATTTTAGGCCAAAAGTAAAACGATTATCAGAAATTATTTCCTGACAGGATCTACAGGATTTACAAGATTTTATTTTTACATTTTCAGTTTCCAGAAGAAACTGAAAATACACAATCGCCTTCGGCGAAGGCGAACCTGCTTATCGGTTTTTAACTAAGGAAATGCCACTATAAAAATAGGACAAATTAAATGTTGTCATTAAGGGAAAAATATTTTCCGCTGAAGGCGGATTGAGTTTTCTCACTTCCATCCGGGAAGTGAGAAAGAGAAAAAAATAATCCTGAATAATCCTGTAAATCCTGTCTAAAAAATTAAAAGGAAAAAGGGTCTTTAAAACTATGTCCAATGAAAAAACTGAAAATGTAAGTTTAGGCAAATCCAATTAGTACTCAATGAGGCGGGTATTCGCTAAAGGGATGTCATTGAAAACGGGCCGAGGTGGTCTGGTGTTGGCTTTCGTCGATATAAGCGTAGCGTCTGAGGGCATCCAGAATCCAGCGGGCTTTCCATTTCAACCAGTCGCTGTTTTCGGTTGGGTTTGTTTTTAGCGGTCGTGGAATGACGGCCACCAACCGGACGATTTCCTCCAGGGTTAACTGTCCAACGGATTTGTTAAAATAATGCTCTGCGGCCACCTCCACACCGAATATCCCCGGTCCCCATTCGATCACATTGAGATAAAGTTCGAAAATTCGATCTTTAGAGAGGTCTTTTTCCAGTCTGATGGTGATCAATAGTTCTTTGATTTTGCGAATGATGCTTTTGTCAGTGGACAGATACAGGTTTTTGGCCAGTTGCTGGGAAATAGTGCTGGCGCCGCGCGCATAGGTTCCTTTTTGCCAATTCTTTTTAATGGCTTCTTTCAGTTCGGCAAAGTCGATGCCCTTGTGCTGGTAAAAACTGGCATCTTCGGTTACCCTGACGGTCTCACGCAACAGCTTTGGCATGGCTTCAAGATCAATCCATTTTTGACGGATACGGTAAGTCGCATCTTCTTTCTTCGCCTCCCGGTAGCGCTGAACCATCAAGGCCGTCGATCTGGGGTTTTTGATTTTTAACTCGCTCACATCGGGCAAGCCCAGGAAAAAATAAAACCCGCCGATAACCACAACCAGCAGTATGATGATGCCAATTATTTTGAGGGTTTTCTTCATTTAAATACAAAATAACCGGATTTCTATATGAAATAAAGATTTTTTTTAATCACTAGAAGTAAACTACGACATAAAAAAGGCGGTGGTCAAAAAAATGACCACCGCCTCTCTTTCAGATCAGATAATATAAGTTAAAATTTGAAGCTATCTCAAAAATAGTAGATCACGCCCAAGGGTCCGCCTCCGGCGGATTAGATGCATTTTTGCGTTAGCTTCTATTTGACTTCTTCATACTCAGCATCCACCACTTCCTCAGCCGCATTGTCGCCGCCAGGTTGCGGCCCCCCTGAGGTATGCTGCGCCCCGCCTGCATACGCATCCTGGGGTTGTCCCTCCGGTGAAGCCTGCTGATACATTGAAGCGGCCAGCTTGTGAGAAGCCTGGCTCAATGCCTCTGTCAAGCGCTTGATTTCTTCGCTGTTATCGCCTTCGATTTCATTTTTGAGACTATTGATCGTCTGCTGGATTTCGGCTTTCAGCCCGCTATCCACTTTATCGCCCAAATCAGTCAAGGTCTTCTCAGTGGAATAAATCAGCGTGTTGGCTGAATTGCGTGCATCGGCCAGCTCTTTTTTCCGTCGATCGTCGTCGGCATGCAGCTCGGCATCTTTTACCAGCCGATCAATTTCCTCCTGGGATAGTCCCGAAGAGTGGGTGATTTTAATCGACTGCTGCTTGCCAGTCGCTATGTCCTTGGCAGATACTTCCACTATGCCATTGGCATCGATATCAAAGGAAACTTCAATCTGGGGTGTGCCGCGGGGTGCCGGTGCAATACCCGTCAACTCGAAGCGTCCTAAAGTTTTGTTATCCGAAGCCATTTCTCGCTCTCCCTGCAGCACGTGAACTGATACCGCCGGCTGGTTGTCTTCTGCGGTGGTAAAGGTTTCGCTCTTTTTGGCCGGGATGGTCGTATTTTTCTCGATTAAGCGAGTCATCACCCCCCCCAGTGTCTCGATACCCAGAGAAAGCGGGGTCACATCCAGCAACAGAACATCGGATACGTCACCTTTTAAAACACCGCCCTGAATGGCGGCTCCCAAGGCGACCACCTCGTCCGGATTCACTCCTTTGCTGGGTTCTTTGCCAAAAATTTTACTGACGCGCTCCTGAACAGCCGGCATACGGGTCATCCCGCCCACCAGTATAACCGAGTTGATGTCCGCAGCAGAAAGACCGGCATCCTTGAGGGCCGTATGACAGGGTTGCTCCAGTTTGTCCAGCAACTCACCGACCAGGCTTTCAAGCTTGGCGCGGGTGACCTTTATGTTCAAATGTTTCGGACCGCTGGCATCTGCAGTGATAAACGGCAAATTGACATCTGTTTCCACGGAAGCGGACAATTCAATTTTGGCTTTTTCGGCAGCTTCCTTTAAACGTTGCAGGGCCATTTTGTCGCCCCTCAGATCAATGCCTTGGTCCTTTATAAATTCATCGGCCAGGTATTCGATTAATTTGAGGTCGAAATCCTCACCGCCTAAATGGGTGTCGCCATTGGTGGATTTGACTTCAAAAACACCATCGCCGATTTCAAGGATCGAGACGTCAAATGTGCCGCCGCCCAAGTCGAACACCACAATTTTTTCATCGGTCTTCTTATCCAAGCCATAAGCCAGGGATGCTGCAGTGGGCTCATTAATGATGCGCAAAACATTGAGCCCGGCTATTTTACCGGCATCTTTGGTGGCCTGCCGTTGACTGTCGCTAAAATAAGCCGGAACAGTAATCACCGCATCTGTCACTTTTTCACCTAGGTATTCTTCGGCGGCTTTTTTAATATTGGCCAGAATAAAAGATGAAATTTCTGCCGGGCTGTGCTGTTTGCCGCGCAAGGTAATGCGAACATCGCCGTTGGACGCCTTTTCAATTTTATACGGCAGTACCTTAATGTCGCTTTGCACTTCTGCAGAATCATATTTCCGGCCGATCAGTCGTTTGACGCCAAAAACAGTATTTTCAGGATTGGTGATCGCCTGTCTTTTGGCAATCTGCCCAACCAGGCGTTCCCCTTTATCAGACACCGCCACCATGGAAGGTGTTGTGCGGCCGCCCTCAGGGTTGGTGATAATTTTTGCGTCGCCGCCTTCCATAATGGCAACACATGAGTTGGTCGTACCCAGGTCAATTCCAATTATTTTACCCATGATAAATTCCTCCTTAAATGATGTCGTTTTGGTTATGAATGTTAATTTAAGTCGTTATCCATTTGTCCATCACTTTGCAGCGTGCTGACAGCGATTTTCTCGAGCTCGAAATCCTCGATCATGTCTCCCTTGTTAACAAAGTCACGGATCTCTTCTTGCGCCTCTGCAAGCGCTTGGATGGCATTGACAAAATGTACATATGTCGGATCCTCATTGCCGAGATCTTTTTCAAATTCTGCCAGCAATTCAAGACCTTCATTTAAAAAAGCATTGATATCATTTAATATTTGTTTGCGGATCGTATGTCTTTGACGTTCCTTTGAAATAATCGGCAACAACCGCTGAATGGACAGTTCCACTAAGGCATCTCTGGGCGCGTTAAATTTTTCCGCTGTTTTTTCTAAAGATGTCAACGTACTACGACTAATAACAAAGGTTTTTTGAACGCGCTCCAGATCCACCAGCGATAATCGGTCAATCTCCCGTGCAATGCGTATCAATGACCGCGCATCTTCCATTAAATGATCGAAAATCGATTTCTGTTTGATACCCAAGTGTGCTGATACAATGCTGAGGGCTTCAATGGCCATAGTAGATAATTTGAATGTCACCCTGACCGATTGGCGGCCTCTTAGATCAAAAGCAGTTGGATGCGGCAAAGACATCTGATTTTTCGCTGTCATTTCATTATTATGTTCCATTTTTCACCACCTCCTAAATCTGCTTTGAAATCATTGGCACGATTCATTACTACATATTAATACATTTTTTTAGTAATGCAATATAAAAATAAATATATTTTCTTGACAAAAATAATTTTATATTTATTTTATTTGTCAGAAATAGCTTAGATAATAATCCAATCCAACCTTAGGAGGTATTAAAATGATGAGCTTAGTCAGATGGAACCCTTGGAGAGAGATGTCAACTTTACAGCATCGCGTAAACCACTTATTTAACGAACCGTTTTTCAGAAGCGACAGCGAAAATGATGAACTGCGCATGGGGTCCTGGTATCCGGCAGTGGATATGTTCGATGATGGCGAAACCATTGTCATCAAAGCCGAACTACCCGGTATGGATAAAAAGGATATATCGGTTGATATCGAAGATCGGGTTTTAACCCTCAGCGGCGAGCGCAACCATGACAATGAGGTTAAGGAAGAGAATTATTATCGTCGCGAAAGAGTCTACGGCACTTTCAAACGGACTTTTAATCTACCGGCCGATGTGGATTCAGATCAAATTAAGGCGGACTTTAAAGACGGTGTCTTAAAAGTTGAAATTCCAAAACCCGAGGAAAAAAAGCCCAAACAAATTACGGTTCATTAAACGTCTTTCCCGTAACGCGATCAGCGCGTTGATGGGTAAATAAATGTAGGGCGACCATAGCGTCGCCCTATTATTTTGCCCGCATCCGTATCAAAGCAAAACCGCGACTATTTTGAAGCAAAATATGGGTTATTGTTATGCAATACTTTCAAATTGACTTATAATATAAAAAGAGTTTTAACTGAAAAACACGAAGAACAGCATTCAATCATTCGGACTCATATCCCTTTCTGCCTTAGTGGCGAGCAGGGTTTCTCACGCTTATGTTAAACTATATTCAATACCCTCAGAGGTTTTTAAGCACATGAAAAAACCACCCGGAATTATCCGTCGAATTTTAGGTTCCTTCTGGAACGGTGTCTCGGTTCTGCGCCGCTTTGTCGGCAATATGCTATTTCTTTTGCTGATCATCATTTTAATTGCCATATTCTTCTTCGATGGCGGAGAAGAAGTGCCCGATGGCGCTGCTTTGATCTTAACCCCGGAAGGCGATATCGTTGAACAAAAAACTGAAACTGTGATGTCCAGTGTCTTATTTGGTGAAGCTGCAAAAAAAGAGACGCTCTTGAAGGACATTATCGATGTAATCGATTATGCAAAAGATGATGACCGCATAGCGGTGATGGTGCTGGATCTAAGGAAAATGGCCGGTTCCGGCATTAGCAAGCTGCAAGACATTGGGGCCGCTCTCGAGCGCTTTAAAAGTGGCGGCAAGCAAATTTATGCTTTTGGTGATTTCTTCAATCAGCAACAGTACCTTCTGGCAACCCATGCGGACCGACTTTATTTGAACCCGATGGGCTCAGTTTTTTTGCAAGGCTTTGGTCTTTATCGTATGTACTTCAAGTCGGCGCTGGAAAAGCTTAAAATACAGTTTCATGCCTTTCGTGTTGGTACTTATAAAACAGCCCTGGAGCCTTTTTTACGCGATGACATGTCTGATTATGCCAAAGAGGCCAACCTGGCGTGGCTCGACATCCTCTGGAACGATTACAAACGTGTTGTTGCCGAACAGCGGGGGCTAGAACCACAAAATATTGACGTCTTTATCAATAATTATCCCGCTCATCTGGCAAAAGCCGGTGGCGATGCTGCCGCAGCAGCTTTAAATCTTGGTCTGGTGGATGAGTTGATAACCCGTGACCAGCTGCGCGAGGAGCTTATCGACATCGTCGGTCGGGATCAAGACGGACTGACCTTTAAACAGATCTCATTTGATGAGTATTTTAGCCACGTTCGCCCTGTGCTGACGCAAGACCACCCGATCAAAGACAAAGTCGGCATTGTTGTGGCCAGTGGCATCATCCTGGATGGTGAACAGCCGACCGGCCGAATTGGCGGTGACACCATCGCGGATTTGCTGATCCGGGCGCGTAATGATGACCAGATAAAGGCAGTGGTGTTACGGGTGGATAGTGGCGGCGGCAGTGCGACCGCCTCTGAAGTTATCAGCAGGGAAATCCAGCTTACCCGCGACAGCGGCAAACCCGTTTTTGTGTCCATGGGATCGGTGGCCGCTTCGGGTGGATATTGGATTGCTGCCCAGGCCGATCAAATCTGGGCCACACCAACGACCATTACCGGATCGATCGGGATATTCGGCGCCTTCCCTACGTTTGAAAAGAGTCTCAAATCCCTCGGCATTACCAGCGATGGTGTTGGTACGACCCAACTATCAGATGCATTTATTCCCAGCCGACCGCTCAATGATCTGATCGCCCAATCAATGAACCAGATGATCGAACAGGGCTATCGGCGTTTCATCCAGCGGGTTGCCGAAGGCCGCGACATGGAACTCGAGGCGGTCGAGAAAATTGCCCAGGGTCGTGTCTGGGCCGGAACGACGGCCAAAGATCTGGGACTGGTCGATCAACTGGGCAACTTGCAGGATACCATTCAGGCGGCTGCTGCACAGGCAGATTTAAAAGATTATGGCATTACTTACATCACACAACCGTTAACAACCAGGGAGCAGCTGATCAAAAAGCTTAATCGGTTCATTTTGACCGTATTCAATTTTACCCAGTCGACAGATCATCCAGTACAAAAATTATATGAGAGGGTGGTTGATAACGAAATCGGTCATCTTTTGCTGGACGACGATCCGGCCGGATTATACGCATTCTGCTTAAATTGTATCGATCCTTGATCAAATAAGTACCCGGAGTTGCGTATTTGTATCAAATTCAATTTGTTACACCTTCTTTCCCTTTTACGAAACAATTCTAAAAGCCAATCAAATATTTTTGAAACCTTCCGCCGAATAAATGTCTCTTAATTGCGTTTAATATCATTATTCCCTCTAAAAACGTTTGTAAGGAAAAGGGCGCTTCAACCACTAAAATAAATCATTATGTTTTCATGGATTTAGATCAACCATTCTGGATAAATCGGAGACAGATATGGCAAAAGATAAAAAGGATATCAAAAAAGATATATTGAATATGTTTCGATCGTTACAAAATGAAGGCAAAGATGTTTTACCGCCTGAATTTTTGGAATCGAATTATTTCCAGCATTTAAATTGGGACGAAAAGCAACTCTATCAAAATGCGGTCAAGGATTTGATTTCAAGAGGGCTTGTCAAAAATGTCAGAGGCTCGAGCCTGAATCTTAAGCTTACTGATAAAGGGGCTAACTTAATCTATAACTGAATGGCGCATTGGTTTTAATGCACCATTCAGTTATGGAAACAAAAAAGGCGATTCAGGATGTTCCTGTAATCGCCTTTTTTATCAGTTAAAAATGTGCCGTTCGGGAAAGAGAACGATCAAGCCAAATCGTTAAACAGCACATCTTTTAGCATTTTATCGGCTATTTTTTCTTCATCAATCTCGTAGGTCCCATTTTCGATTTGTTCTTTAAGCTGAGCAACTTTGTCCTCTCGGACATCCGGTATCGCTTCCAACTGTTTCTGGGCCTCCTGGATATCTTTAGCCGCGTTTGAAAGCGCGACCGTATCTGCCTTGGTTTGCTGTTGTTGCTGCTGCTCCGATGCGGCGTCGACCTTATCCTTATCCTGTACCTGATTCACATACGATTCAATGTTAACAGAGTCTTTGGGGGTAATTTCCATTTTATGGCAGTCTCCTCAAACTTTAACGGGTTGCCAATCTTTCTGACCGCACAACCTTCATTATTAACAATAATTCTAATTCACTGGCTTCTGCGTGTCAAATAAATTACGATTTAATTATATTATCGGTAAAAACTTTACATACTTTAGTCTTTTTTTGCAAATTTCCGCATGGCTTCGCTTTTTGAGAAAATTTACAACATATTAATATAACAATAAATAATGTTAAAATTGGTATTTTGCATCGCAAAACGCCAATTTTGATCCCAAGGTCGTTTTCGCAGGCCTAAAATTAATATGCCATTATCATGCCAAAAAATTTTAATTCTCTGCATTCTCAAAGAATAATTCCTTACCCTTTACAGTTCGTTAAATGGCTCTAGTTTATTTATATGTAAATAATGGGTTGAGCCCGTTGCTCACCGAAGATCCTCGTGAACGCGAAATACAAAACTACCTGCAAAATGCCGGATATATTTCTGAAAAAAGTGAATGACTGAATCTTTGAACCTAACACCAACAGCTTACCCTGGCTCTCGTATTGCGGCCATCGATATCATGCGCGGCTTTGTCATGGTGCTCATGGCGATGGACCACGCGTCGCATGCCTTCAACGCCGGGCGCTATACTCAAGATTCCTACCTGTGGTATTCGGCCGGCACGCAGATCCCGACAATTCAGTTTTTTGTCCGCTGGGTGACGCATATCTGTGCACCCGCATTTTTGTTTCTGGCCGGTTTTGTGTTGGCACTGAGTGTTGCCAGACGACAGGCCCGCGGTGATGCAGAGCACGCCATTGACGGCGATATGATCAAACGCGGAATTTTCATCTTGCTGTTGGACCCGCTCTGGATGAGCTTTGGTTTTGGCGGAAATATCACCCTGCAGGTGCTCTATGCCATTGGGGGCAGTTTTTGTTTGATGGTGCCCTTGCGCAGGATGGGTCTGCGCAGCCTGCTGGTTGTGGGGTTGGGACTTTGTTTTCTGGGTGAAGGGTTTGCAGGGCTGACGCGGTGGGCCGGTAACGATCAAATACTGGATCTGATTGCCGCCTTTCTCATTACCGGCGGGGCAGTGACAAAAGGCATCTATGTTCTTTATCCGCTATTGCCCTGGCTGGCTTACATGCTGCTGGGCTGGGTCTGCGGACGATATCTGTTCGGAGAAAAGGGTGTTAACCCGATTCATTTTTTCGCAAAGGCCGGCCTCATTTCCCTCATCCTGTTTGTTATCGTTCGCGGCTTCAATCAATACGGCAACATGCTGTTGTACCGCTATGACCATTCCATACCGCAGTGGCTGCATGTAAGCAAATACCCGCCCAGCCTTTCCTTTGCCTCCCTTGAATTAGGCCTCATGTTCCTGATGTTGGCTTTTCTGTTTGCTGTGTATAGGAATAAAAAACCATCAGCGGCCAATCCGCTGCAGGTGTTCGGCCGCACACCGCTTTTATTTTACATTCTGCATGTTCATTTATTGGCAGGGGCGGCCTGGGCACTGAATTTATACCGGGCCGGCGGGCTGCTCGAAACCGGTCTGGCGACGCTGGCCGTTTTAGCGGTGCTTTATCCGCTTTGTTGCTTTTACGACCGTTTCAAGCGCGCCCACCCGACAAGCCTTTTGCGCTATGTGTGATTGAATTGATGTACAGGCTTTTTTAATCGTCCCAGGTGATGGTTGGGGATTATTGACATCCTACATTGTGGTACACATATTCAGGTTCAAAAGCCTAACGCAATCAATTCTGCGAGCAACATATAAAATGGCAAATGACAGAAGAAAGAATCCGCGCTATCAGGTGCAGGATAACGCTTATGCGGTTTTCAAATCCGAACCCACGAAGCTGATACCCATTATTGATATTAGCCTTGGAGGGCTGGCGGTCTGTGTGAATGCCATCAATATGCATGCGGATGGATTCAGCGATGCGTCGAAATTAGAGATTTTAACAGATGATTGTCATTTCTACATGGATAAATTGCCGTATCAGCTCATTTTGCCCCAGCGGAACTTTCCACACAGCACCGCCGGTTCATTTCAACACATTTATGCTGTTCAATTCATTGATTTGGTGTCCAGTCAGCGAAATCAGTTGAAACATTTTATTCGCAACCATACCCGCGGCGGAATGACGCCGAAATTCCTGCATAAATTCAATCAGCACCTGCACCAACTGATCGGCAAAAAGGATATTGCCGATGCGTGCCGCAATCTCTGGCTTCAAAGACCGAGTGGATGACCCAATCCATTTTTCTCTCATCGGAGCTAAGCAGATCTGTCCCATCTTTGCTAGACGCTTTCATTAACGTTGATTTAATGTTAGATTTAGTGCGGGCTTAATATGTCCCAATCAACATTATTTTTCCAATCGCCGGCACCGCCTGTCAACGTTTATCGTTAAGGGAATGACTTTATTAGAAAAATATTTAACCAGTTTGATATGTGGCCTACTATTGCTGGGGATGCCAACGACTGGCAGCAGCGATCCGGCTGAAAGCGTCACAGAAGCGGCATGTGCCCGTCTGCCCGCTGCCGAGATTATTTGGGACTTAAGCCAATACCGTTGGCTGTGCTGTACCCCCAAAAGCAATGATGAATATGAATCCTGCGTGCCCATCAGCGATATGCAGCCGCTTCCCAAAACGAACCTCAAGCCGTTCCCAACCGATGAAACCCAAACGATTGAAAAAAACCCCCGCAAACCATGAGACCCCATGTGCTTACAAGACCATAAAAAGGGGCTCACTTGCCTTTAGCCCCTTTTAATTGTGCAATTTGCTGATTTTCGAATCGGTGCTCTGAGAAAAAGATGATTTTTTATGGTATTACTCTGATGTATTTTTATCGCCTGTTAGATAGTAGCCCCTAGAACCGACATTTTTGATCATTTCGATGTTTCTTTTTTTAAACAGCTGATTTTCCACGCCCAGTTCAAGCCAACGAAAATCATAAAAGACGACCAATTTGCAACTCGGTAAATTTTCAATGGCAGCAAAGGTGCGTTCAAACCATTTACTGGAATATCGATAAAACCAATCCGTACCCCGGTGGCGATCTCCCAATTCCCAGATCGCAAAGGGTTTTGTCCGATAGAGGGTCGTTAATTCATTGTAATCATCACCTAACAGATCCTCAAAATGTTCGCTTTTTTTGAAACTCTGGTTCCAGATGGAAACACCGACCCAGTCGACCTGCTCGGGCGGCACCTGGTAATAGGGCCTCATCTTCCAAGAACCGGATAATCTATTGGTTAAATGAAGCCCCCAGACAAGATAGCGGTTCGCCCCTTCCTGCTCAAAAATATTAAACATGCGGTCCCAGGCAGGGATAAAGTACTGCGGATCCCAATTTTTCCAGGGATGATCCTTGTCATAATGGCCGGCTCCCGGAAAGGGTGTGAAAAAGGCGGGTAATGCCGTCTGGCTGACCTGCTGTGAAAAGCGTTGAAGATGATGATCGTAACGGCCTTTGCTAATGGCCATCCAGTCTGCACGCGGGCTGTAGCGCATCATTGGATAAACCCCCATCTCGATGGCCGCATCTAGAACACTGCCGGGGTAATAACTGTCACCCAGGAAATCATCAGCGATACTGTGCACTGCCGGCAGCGTACCGATTTTTCTTTGATAGCTGCTTAATATCTGTTTCTCTACCTGGGCACTTTTTTCTTGCCGCCAGAAATCAGAAGCGCCTGAGATACGATAACCGATATCATGGTGCCAGCCCAGGTAACACTGATCTTGCGGTGTCGGAATGGCCGCATGAGATTCCAGATTTGGTGTTGTGATTATGCGGGGCTTTGATTCGACTTGCTTTTGGGCGCATCCCTTCATGAGCGGGGTCAGACCGAACCCGCTCAATGTTACCAGGCCTAATTTCACGAATTTTCGGCGGGTGACGTCAATCGGCATTATTTGATCTCAAACAGATGACCATCATCATCTCGAATAAATGTCAGGGTTCGGTCACCCTTGGGGACTTGAATCACCTGGATTTTCAGGAGATCACATTTGCTCAGCAAGGCGTCCAAGTCTCTAACCTCCAAGCAGACATGATCGATTGCGTTATCCTGTTTCACCGGTTGGCCGGTGATAAAAATCTCAAAATGAACCTTTTCACTGCGATAGTTGATCATTACTAGCTCGGTGTTGACATTAAAAATGGCTTTGGCAAGGGATACTGCCAGCGTTTTCGGTTTTTCCTTTTCCAGACCCAAAAGGTCTTTAAAAAAACGATCTGATCTTTGTTCCGAGCTGCACGTCAGCGCTGCATGCCGCATGATCATTTGTAAATTCCTCCGTAATGTTCCTTTACGCTATGAAAACGGGATCCGGTTACCGCGGAAACTCTATAAACGATATTCGGATTCGGGCGGATGGCTTAATTTTTCCATCGCAGCTAAATGTTTAGATTAGAAATGGGGTTTCACAATAACTTTCAGAGACGACTGGTTTTCCAAGACCAGCCGGAAGCCTTCGGCGATATCATACAGGGAAAGCTGCCGGGTAATCAAATCATCAACTTCTATTGCGCGGGTTTCCAACAGCTTAATGGCCGCATCAATATCGGGGGGGCCGCAATAATAGGAAGTGATGATTCGCGTTTCGCGTGTCCAAAAGCGATTGAGCGGTATCGTCACTGTTTTATCGGGGTGCGGTACCGCGAAAAAAACGATGACACCGCCTTTAGCGACGCAATCCCATGCCTGGTCGACGGCACTCATAGCAGACGTGCACACAAATACCGCATCCGCTTTGCGGGTGTTTTCAGCCGACAGTCGCGCCGGAACATTATCGGCGGCATCCAGGGTGATATCCGCGCCCATGTTGCCGGCAATTTTCAGCTTATGAGGATTGATATCGGTTGCAATGACCCGGCAATTTTTATTTTTGGCAAGCTTGACGTGCAGCAGTCCGGACATCCCGCTGCCCATTACCATGACTGTCTGGTCGTTGCGTACCTCGGCCAATCGTTGGGCCCTGATCACACAGGCCAGCGGTTCAATAAAGGTGCTTTGATCATAGGTGATCGGGTCCGGTAAGCGATATGTTCCTTTTTCGACTAAAGATTCAGGCACCAGAACATATTCTGCAAACCCGCCGGGCAGTCTTTCTTTGACTTTTGAGCACACCGGATATTGGCCGTTCTGACAATAAGAGCAAGCCATGCACGGGACTTTGGGTGCAATAAAAACTCGATCCCCGGGCTTATACATCGACACCGCTCTGCCGACTTCAACCACCTCGGCGCCGATTTCATGCCCCTGCACCAGCGGCGCTCGCGGCAGTCGATACCACTCAACGATATCGCTGCCGCAAATTCCGCATGACACCACTTTTATCAGCATCTCCTTGACACCGGGTTTTGGTCGCAGCACTTCTTCGATTCGAATATCTTCGTTGTTATACCAGACGGCTACTTTCATGATTGATTTTTGAGTGTTTCGTATAGATCCAGAGCCTTATCCGGTTTTTCGTTTTGATGAACCACTGCCGCGACCGCCTGCAGCATCGCAATCGGAGAATCGGACTGAAATATATTGCGACCCATGTCCACGCCGCTAGCCCCCTGCTGCACGGCATTATAGGCCATGGTGAGGGCATCCAGTTCCGGTATTTTCTTGCCGCCGGCCATCACGATCGGTACCGGGCAGGAAGCGCAAACGGTTTCAAAATCTTTCTCGATATAATAGGTTTTAATATAATGAGCGCCCAGTTCGGCACAAATACGGGTGGCCAGCCTGAAGTAGCGGGCATCGCGGGCCATATCCTTACCCACGGCGGTAACTGCCAGGGTTGGAATGCCGTACCGTGTGCCGATATCCACCATCTTGGTCATGTTGATAATCGATTGCCTTTCGTATTCACCCCCGATGAATACCTGGACGGCCATGGCACAAACATTCAGACGAATGGATTCCTCAATATCTACGGCGATCTCTTCATTTGACAGCTCTTTGAGGATGCTGGTGCCGCCCGATACCCGCAGCACCATCGGTTTGGTAATGGCTGGCGGGACAATGCTTCTGAGAATACCGCGGGTGAGCATCAAGGTGTCCGCGTAGGGCACAATCGGAAGAATATTGACGTCAACCCGCTCAAGTCCTGTGGTGGGACCCTGAAAATATCCGTGATCGATGGCCAGCATGACCGTGCGACCGGATTCGGGGTTGAAAATGCGGGCCAGCCTGTTTTTCATCCCCCAGTCCAGCGCATTGGATCCTTTCAAAAAGAACCCTTCTGTTTGCTGCGGAATATCAGTAAAATATTTTTTTCCTTCTTTCATTTCTTCCACATCAGGCATTCTATTGCTCCTTTCGCTATATTGATGGGTTGAGCCGGTTAGCCCGTTAACCCGTTGGCCCGTAAATATTGAATCAGACATTATCCTTTTTTAACCGGCACAACGGGCTCAATCCCGTTTCACGAGGACCTTCGGCCGGGCAAACGGGCAAACCTGATAGGTGATATCTTTACGGGCATTATCTCAGGTTGGGGTACAGGGTCAAGAAAAACCATTTATTAATAATCGCTGCATATGGTATTAAATGTAAAAAGCACACAACGGAGCAAGCCATGGGTCAATTTGATAAACACAAACAGGCCATCGTTGAATGTGCCCGCTGGCTCTCTGAACATGGCTATTTCGGATGTATCAGGGGCAGCGGGGGCAACATTTCGGTCAAACTTAACACTGATTGTATGATGGCGATAACCCCGTCCCGCCGCCCCTACCAGGAAATGACGTCGGATGACATTTGTGTGGTTGATGACCAATTCAAATCCATTGAAGGACATCTGACACCATCGATTGAAGCAACGATGCACCTCAGCGTTTATCGAAACCGACCCGATATCCAGGCCGTCATTCATTCCCATCCGGTCTTTGCTGGTATATTGTCGATAATCAATAAACCGATACCGGCCCTTTTTGATGAAATCACATTTGAGATCGGTGCTGAGGTGGATGTGGTTCCTTATGCCATTTCCGGAAGTACGGAGCTGGCCCAAAATGTTGTCCACAAACTAGACAACGATTGCTATTGCTATATACTGCAAAACCATGGTGCCTTGAGCTTGGGAAAAGACCTGGACCAAGCCTGGAAAAATGCAGAGCTGTTGGAAAAAGTGGCCCAGATTTATTTTTATGCCTTAACCACCGAAAAAAAGATAACCACTCTGCCCAAAGACGCTATCGATCTGATTTATAAAATGCGGAAAACATAACCACGGAGCACACAGAGAACACAGAAAAAAATCTGTTCATATTGAGAATGTGTTTGGAAGGTCCGGGCTTGCCTGTGTGGTGCTGTGGCCCATTTTAATCTGAGTAATGATATGCTTAGCGCTGAGGAAGAAGCCTATATTTTGAACCGGGCCTATGTACCGGAGCATTGCGTACAGTTGATGACCTTTGTATCCGGCGGGGAGCCGTTTCTAATGGATGATTTTTTTATATGCCTCAAAGCAAACTGGCTCATCCTGATCGGCTACCCCCTGGAAGATAATTTTACCAGTGAAGCATTAAAAAATATTTTATCCAAAGTAAAAGAAACATTCCGTCCCGAATTCATTTCGCTGGTTGCACCGCAAATGCCGTCGTCCCTGGCTGTCAACTGCCGCGAACACCAAAGCGATGTTTACTATACGCTGGAGACCCAAGCGCCAACGATCCGCAGCCCGGTAAAACGCAATCTGAGAAAAGCGCTTGAGAGTTTACGGGTGGAATTATCACCGCGCATGCAGCGCGACCATTATGATCTGATGCAGGAATTTGCCGAGCGCAAACAGTTGTCAAAGCGCGTGGAGCGGCTGTTGTTTAAAATGCCGGATTTTGTGGCCGCGGCGGATAAGGCCTTTGTGCTAAATGCATGGAATAAAGACCATCGGTTGAGCGCCTTTTATGTGGTTGACCTTGAAGCCAGCAAATTTTCCAATTACATTATCGGGTGCCATTCCAAGAAAAATTATGTTGTGGGGGCATCGGATCTTTTATGTTTTGAGCTGATTAAGCTGAGCCTGGAATATCAGAAGCCATACATTCATCTTGGACTGGGAGTAAACGCCGGTATTCGTCGTTTTAAGGAAAAGTGGGGCGCAATGCCCTCCCGCCGATATGAAATGGGTGAGCTGAAAGCAAAAAAAATGTCCTTTTTGAATATCTTGCGCGATTTGGGGAAAACGCGTTAAGCGCGCTGATGGGATCATATGTTTTCAATTAAATCAAAACAAAAAAAGCTTAAAATGATCTGGCAGGTGCAAAAAAACGGCAACAGCTCTCAGCTTGTCGGCACCGCCCATTTCTTTCCCTATAGCTTTCGAGATTCGCTGCGCCGCTGTCTGCAAGATGCTCGGGTGGCCATTTTTGAAGGCCCGCTGGATGAGGATAACATGGCCCGGGTCAGGCAAGCTGGTATAGATCGGGAATCGTCCTATCATCTCTTTGATGAGCTGGATGATCAAACCATTGCCGGCATCACCGGTGCCTTGATACCAGTTTGTCGGCTGAGAAATTCAACTCAATTTGTTCATTATTGTAAAGACAGCCTCAGAGAGACCGTTTACGATTTGGTGAAAGGCATGCATCCTTGGCTGGCGTTTTTTACGCTGTGGTCCACCTACTTGCGGCGCAATGGCTGGAAATATTCGGTCGATATGGAAGGATACAATGTGGCGCAAGAGTTGGGCAAACAGGTCGTGTTTCTTGAAAGCATTGAAGAACAAATAACGGTGTTGAAAAATATTTCACACGAGAAAATCATGTATTTTCTCAAGCAGACGGATCATTGGGAAACACTGGCCAATGATTACGTCAAGTCCTATTTGAAGGGTGATCTGGAAAAACTGCGACTTTCCGGTATCCGCTTTCCAAGCCGGCATCACACCATTATTGATCGTCGCGATGAAGTGTTTTTTAAAAGGATGCAAGCGGAGTTGGCCCAGGGGGATGTCGTTGCTTTCCTGGGGGCACCGCATCTAAAGGGAATGAGCCGTTTGCTTCTTGCCGATGGCTACCAGGTTAAAGGGCCCTGGCTGCCGGATTAAAGACAGAGGACAGAAGTCAGAGGACAGAGGGCGGAAAACAGATGACCCGTCTTCGCTCTAACGAGCTTGGGGCTCCGCCCTGAGGGCTACGACCCCACAAGTCGGCGCGGCAAGCAGAGATTAGAAGACAGATGACAGATGACAGAATACAGAGCCTTACGTCTCCTGATAAGAAGAATGACCAGCAGGCGATGAATACCGCGGTTCGAATTTTAACGTATCGCGACCATTCGCAATACGAATTAAAACGGAAACTGCAGCAACGGGGATTTGCGAGCGACGTTATCAATGGGGTGATAGAAAAGTGCGAGCGTTTCAATTATATCGATGACCAAAAAACCGCCCGGCTTTATATTTTACAGCTTAAACGCAAGTGTTTCGGCAAACGCTATATTCGACTGGCGTTAAAAAGGAAACGTTTAAGGGGTGACGCAATCGATAGGATTCTTTCGGCGGAATACCCCGGAGTTGATGAATATGTACACGCCAGCCGGATTTTAGAAAAGAAAAAGAAGACGTTTGCGCGCGAACCCGATCCAAAAAAAAGAAGCGATAAGATATATCGCTTTCTGTACTCGCGTGGATTCCACCCTTCTGTGATTCGAAACTATGTAAAATAGTCAATTAATCTAAACATCAATTGGTCAGAGGATTCCAACCATTTAACGAATCAACTATTTGACTATTTAACTTCCGTGTTAACTAGTGATCTCCAAAACCTCGTCAGTTTTTTCGGTAAAAGATTTCAATACACGGATTTGATCGCCTGTGAGATGAATAAACTTCACACCAACACCGCGGGAATCAGCCCAGACGATTTCACCGATAAGATTTAATGCTTGGCGGTTTTCGGGAGATGAGAACCGAAGCAGCATTTTTAAACCGCTGGAAAACCGGTCGCTGGTTTCAATAAAGGCGCCGGATTTGCTGATGTCCAGAATATAGCTGCGAAATTTTTGCCCTCGAATTTTAAAATGGACGTTTATCAGGCAATCCTTTCTGGCGCTTGCCCTGCGGTCTGGCTGCTCGGCTTGGGGCTGCATTTCTTCCAGATGTTTCATAAATATAAACTGCTGCTCGGATGACATATCGATGGCTGCTTTTAACAAAAAGTTGGTCATGTTCCCGTTAAGAAATTGCTTGAAAAGATCCTTTTTCTGCTCCTCAGACAGATTTTTTATTAAATAGTACAATTGAGCGATGATTTCATAATCCTTCATCTTTCGATCGCCAGCAGATTTTGCAGTGAAATCTTTTCCTAATTTAGTGGACCGTTGCAGTGCGGAAATCATATGGTGCTCACCTTACTTTCTTAACGCCTTGAAAAATTTACGAGATTTAACCAGCATCCGACATGTGATGGAGAAATTGACCTTGCGACCCACGGCAGCATCTGTTTCATTATCTGCAATGTTATGATCAAATTCTAAATCTGCAAAAAGTATGCAAAAACCCCAATATAATATATTTATATAAATAACAGAGCCTTATTAAAATGACGGTTGTTGCAATTTAAAAATTAGTGTGTAACAAATGAATGAAAATTAGGTAACAGATGCCATACATAATGGTTGTGATTTGGGCGTTTTGCATTAAAAGAATATGGTTTTCAATCTGTTAGGCTAAATCTTCGGCCCAGCCATCAAAACCCACAAGGAGATACAGCGCGTGTCCAAATTTACGCTTTTTCGGCTCAAAAATCAGATGTTTTTTTAAATTTCGCTGCCATATCCATGGGTGTGCTCAGCTTCTTTATCCTGAGTTATCGATCTATATCTCCGATGCTGCAGGCCTGAGAACCGGGCATGTCATTTTCTGATAAGCGATATGTAGATAATTAATCCGGCAGCAACACCATGACCCGATATTTGAGATTGTTGGCGCTTTTGTCTTGGGCCAACCGAAAGGTGAAAAACCGCAAGAATCGGGTGGCAGATGCACTGCATATGGACTATTTTAGGCTAAAAAAAGGGGGACAAACATGACCGCTGAAACATTTTCCCAGGCTGCCATTGACTATGAGCGCATCGAAAAAGCCATCACATTTTTGATCGACAATTTTCACTCCCAACCGGGTTTGGAAGAAATTGCCAAAAAGATTCACATGAGCGAATACCATTTTCAGCGGCTTTTCAGCCGCTGGGTGGGAATCAGCCCCAAACGGTTTCTGCAATATTTGACTAAAGAGCACGCCAAAATCTTGCTGGAAAAGTCGATTAACCTGTTAGACGTTACCTATGAAGCCGGCCTGACCAGCCCGGGCCGCCTACACGATTTATTTGTTACCTGTGAAGCCGTCACCCCCGGAGAGTACAAGGCCAAGGGCAAGGGTCTTGAAATCGCATACGGATATCATGCCACCCCGTTCGGCGAATGTTTGCTGGCAACCACCGACAGGGGTATCTGCGGTTTGAATTTTGTCCAAAATCAAAATCGGCAGGCAGCTCTGTCAGGTTTGAAATCCAGGTGGAAAAATGCAACTTTAACTGAAAAACCGAATACAACCCGGCATATTGTTGATCGGGTATTCAATCCCCTGGCCGAACAAAACACAACACCTCTGCATCTGGTTTTAAACGGCACGAATTTTCAAATCAAAGTCTGGGAGGCGCTCGTCCGGATACCCATGGGGGCGGTGGTCTCTTATGAAGATGTAGCCGCCTACATCGGGATGCCCAAAGCGTCACGTGCCGTCGGCAATGCCGTCGGAAGTAATCCGATACCGTTTGTGATCCCCTGTCATCGGGTGATTCGCAAAACTGCGGATTTTGGAAATTACGGCGGCGGGAAGGCCAGGAAGCTGGCCATACTTGGCTGGGAATCCGTTCGTTGCAATAACTAAATGGTTATTTTTTCGCTGAGCGGTGTTCTCCGCACATCTTAGCCCTCGAAGTACTATTAGTACGTCGAGGGCTAAGATTCTTGTGCGGCCTTGCTCAGCGAAAAACTACTTCATTTATTTATTACAACGAAATTTTTTCAATACCATTCTCAAAATGGTTCTTATTGCCTCTTTCTTTAGAGCTTTTTATAAGCGGGGCTCATCAAAAAAATTTCTTAATTCTGGGTGCTAATTTAACAATTCCAAATATCCTTTTGCGGTCAGATGTATTTAGCGAATTAATTTTGATGGGTTGCTTGATTAAAGCACATCAGGGATTGGTGTAGAATTCTTTGGGGTTGAGTTCGTAGGGGCCGCCGAAATTGTGTTGGACGAATAGGGTTCGAATTTCTGTGCACAGATCGCATTTATTGATGTAACGAGGGTTTGCGGGTGTGAACTCAAAGGTCTCTTCGGCCATTTTATAAATACCCCGGATGCCTTTTGCAAACAAGGTCGATAAAACCGGATATGTATCGGCCCCAATCGGCTGGCCTAAGTCCTCTCTTCTGATGGAAAGACCGGCACAAAGTCCGGGAATGTAATTGCCAAAAAGATCCAGGTGAAAATGCCCCGTGTTTGTCAGCTCTCCCGCACAACCTCCGGCATTCTCATTTAGGATTTGTTCCGCAGATTTTTCCGCAAAAAAGGGTCTAAACGTTTTTAATGCCCGGCCGCCCAGGTGGATCCAGTAGCGTTGCGGCAGATTTTTCATATATTTTTCGCCGAACAAAGCTTCATATTCTGCCAGCGAGTGGGTGCCGCTGCCGTCCAACTGGGAAAGGTCCCCTAAAAAGTCTGATACCCATGGGAATATGCTGATACCGGTTTTGCGGGCGGCATCCACAACGCCTTTCATCTTCGCCAATGGAATATATTCGTTATGAAATGGGCTGATGGATACCAGCAGCGTCTGCAGGCCCTTTTGATGCAGGTGCGACAGCATGGCCGCTGCCGAGTCCTCATCCTTAAACCAGGACGAATTGGTTTCGACATAATCGACGTCAACACCGACGGCAGCTGCCACTTCGAGAATCGTTGCCAGCTTTTCGGGTCTTAAAAGGGGTTCCCCGCCGCCGATGTGCACTGCCGTACATCCCAGCTGCTTGATGGACCGCAGGTTTTCTTCGGCGACCTGCGGCGTCATATAATCCTTTTCCCAGGCCGGGCTGCAATTATACAGGCAATGCTTGCAGCGCGATGTGCAAAAGTAGTTGGTAATCAATCCGCCGGATATCAATCGATTGATTTTAAATTCAGACAAAAATAATCCTTTCGAAATATTCCATAGAAGGTGATTGAATCAAAACAGTTGGCGCTCCGGGCTGCGAGACACTGCATTGTTGATGGAAACGATCTGTTTGTCAAGCCCTGCACCATTGCACTTGACTCTCAGGCCCAAGCATTGTTAGACACAGAATAATTCTCAACAAGCGGCATTATATCGATTCGATAGTGTGGTTGCCAATGGGAGGTGATTATGATCGAATTTCAGCTTTTTTCAAAACAATTTTATTCCGCAGCCATCGTTGCCTAAGTGTTTGCGCATTACAGAAATATGGCGCCAATTCACTACTGGCTCAAAAAAGTATTGAAAAATTTAAAAACGGAGTCAACAAAATGATCACCCAAAATGTGTCGATCCCGGTGGGAGAAACCGAGAGCGTCTCAGGGATCCTTTCGGTACCCGAGAATTTTGAGCGCCAAAAAACCAGGGGTGTTATTTTTGCTCACGGTGCCGCCAATGACATGCATAATCCACTGATTAAATATGTATCCCGGGAACTTGTGCAGGCGGGATATCTGACGCTGCGGTTTAATTTTCTTTACAAGGAAAAAGGAAAAAAATCTCCCGATTCCCAAGCCAAACTGGTTCAAACCTGGCAACGTGTATATCATTTTTTGAATACCCATCCCGAATTTAGCCCGCAAAGTATTGTTGCCTGCGGAAAATCCATGGGCGGACGCGTCGCTTCCCAGATGGTGGCCGAAGATCTGCTTCCGGTAAGCCAGCTGATTTTTCTGGGATATCCGCTGCATGCCCCCGGAAAAAAGGACCAATTACGGGACGCCCACCTATACCAGATAAAGGTCCCGATGCTTTTTTTGGCCGGCACGCGTGATGCCCTGTGTGATCTGGAGCGTCTCGATTCGGTGCTGGATCGCCTGAAAGCGCACTGGCACTTAGAAATCATTGAGGGGGGTGATCATTCTTTTCGGGTACCCAAAAACCATCCGATATCCCAGGATGATACCTACGCGCAGATATTGAAAGCCGCCTTGAACTGGCTGAGCGCGCAACCGTGAACGGTCACCACCGCATGGGTATAGATAACTATTTGCTTTTTATTGCCAGCGCCTGCTATTTACCGCTTTATCCTCATTTCCCGCCTTGCATGATTCCATTTTATGATTAGGATATTATAAAGGGTATTGGTATTAAACCGTTCCAGGTCCTTTGACCTGTTTGTCAATTATTCAGCAAAGAAATTATTGTGTAATCCCTGGGATGCCCTTCTCATTACCGGGACGTTGGTAACCATTTTGGGGAATGTCGCCTGCCCTCATGAAGCGATACCCCACCCATGTGATCGTTAAGTCCCGCCCGAAGTGTTGCCCTAGAGCCGACAGAAGTTGCACTGTGTTAGACACAAACGATGGTGATATGTGATCAGATGGCATACGTTGATAATTGATCGGCTGTATACAGGGTGCCATGATGAGCCCTCCTATAATAGAATTTAAAAATGTTACCAAACGATTTGGCCAGCGCACCATCCTGGATGGCGTCAACTTAACCATATCTGAAGGTGATGTGACCACCATCATCGGGAAAAGCGGCGAGGGTAAAAGTGTCCTACTCAAGCACATCATCGGTCTGCTGAAACCGGAAGAGGGTAGTGTGCTTTTTCGAGGCCAGCCCATCGAAAAAATGTCGCGTAAAAAATGGAATGACTATTTATCGCAGTGCAGCTACATGTTTCAGAGCAACGCGCTTTTTGACTCTAAAACGGTTTATGAAAATGTGGCCATGCCGTTGAGAAAATTCAACCGACTCACCAAAAAGCAAATTCATGACCGGATAATGGCCCGTCTGGAGCAAACCGAGCTCATTGAAGTGGCTCACAGATACCCATCCGAGCTCTCGGGCGGGATGCAAAAACGAACCGCGCTGGCCCGGGCTATGGTAACCGATCCGAAAATCGTTTTGTTCGACGAATTGACCACCGGCCAGGACCCCATTCGCCGGAATGCAATCCTGGGTATGATCGCCGAATACAAAAGAAAATATGGTTTTACGGCGGTTTTAATCAGTCACGATATTCCGGATGTATTTTTCATTTCCGATCACATATTGGCCCTTTATGGCAAAAAAATAGTTTTTCAGGGCACCCCTGAAGCCTTTGAGGAATTCCAGCATCCCTTTTACGATGAGATCATCGACAGCATCGAAAATTTGCAGGATGAATTAACCGGTATGCATTCCAGGCGCCAATTTAAGGTGCGCTATCAAACCGATCTGGCCCGCAATAACGGGCATAGACATTACATTGTTGTTGTCTTTACCCTGGAGGATCTGGATCGCATGATCGATAACCTGGGGCACACCGCCACCCAGGTCGGCATCCGCAAAATGGGCGAATACATCAATAAACATTTTGGTCTGGTCGGCGGGTTTTCTGCCCGCCGCCGTGTCAATCAATTCAGCACTGTTTTGCCGTTTTCCGATCTGGATGAAGCCGAAGGAATCCTGGCTAACTTTACGCGGGATTTTAAACAAAACGGATTGCTAAGCATCGAAAGGGCAGCCAGAGAGGTTAACCCCGAGATGCGCTGCTTTGAATTTCTGGTCACTGCCGGGCTGGCCCGCGGCGGGGATAATGTTGAGCTGGCTTCTATTATGGAGTTTGCGGAATTTAAGAAGGCGCCTATTGCGCAATTTCAGTGCAACATCTAGAAGCTGCCTTAAAAATGCATCTCACGCCCAAGGGCTGCGTTAAAAACCAATTCAAAATGCTCGAATACTAATCCGCCGGAGGTGGACTCCACTTTTGAATCGGTTTTCGCCTTGCCCTTGAACGTGAGCTGCTATTTTTAAGGCAGCTTCAAATATTAAAATTTCTCGGTATTGACTAAGGGTTTGTGTTTCGCAGCTAATTGTATAAATAAGGTGGACCTAAAGATGAAAAAATTCATAAGATTCCCTTTGAATGTGTTAATTTTGATGCTTTTGTTTGCAGCGATGACAGTTGCCTCTGACGAGCAGCCCGCGGCGGATGCGCAAGTCGTATTCCACGTGAGCTGATACGATGTCGGCAAAGCAGCCCTGGATGGGCTCGATGGTGTCAAACAGGTGGAAAGCGGTATTCAGCAAAACAAGCTGTGGTTTAAGGAAACCAATACAGTCTCTTACGATCCGCAACGTATCAGCATCGATGAGATGAAATCCGCCCTGCAAAACGCCGGTACATATCGTGGCATCCTGCCGCCCGATGAAGAATAGGATTGGATTCAACGTTTGAAAATTTTTTATACGGATTCATTTACCATTCCCCTGGCGGAGAATCATACTTTTCCGATCGGCAAGTATGCCCTCCTGCGTAAACGAATTGAAAATTCCAACCGATTCTCTCCCCAGCAATTATGTGTCCCCCACGCGGCAACCGATATTGAAATCTGCCGCTCTCACGATCCGGAATACCTGCAGCGGTTGCAGCAAGGCCAGTTGACCGCCAAAGAGACCCGGCGTATCGGGCTGCCCTGGTCGCAAGAGCTCGTTGAGCGCGCCAGGCGATCGGCCGGGGCCACTGTTGACGCTTGTTTTGCAGCCCTTGATGATGGTGTTGCAGTTCATCTGGGCGGCGGGACCCACCATGCCTTCAAAGACCGGGGCCAGGGGTATTGTGTGTTCAATGATAGCGCCATTGCGGTGAGAGCGCTTCAGGCGGATACCCATATCAAGCGTGTGCTCATTCTAGATTGCGATGTACACCAGGGTAACGGCACTGCAGCGCTGCTGCAGAAGGACCCGAATGTTTTTACCTTTTCGATCCATGGAAAAAACAATTTTCCCTTCCGCAAAGAAAAAAGTGACCTGGATATTGCCCTGGATGATGGGACTGATGATCGGGTGTATCTGGATGCTTTGGACAACGGCATAAGGGCGTCCTTAAAAGAGGCCAAAGCCGATGCGGTCATCTACCTGGCCGGGGCAGATCCTTTTACCGAAGACCGTTTCGGGCGCCTGGATGTGAGCAAAGAGGGTCTGGCAGAACGGGATCGACTGGTGTTGCGGTATTGCCGGGACGCCGGACTGCCGGTAGCCGTCACCATGGCCGGCGGCTATGCCCCCAACATCAAAGACACCGTAGACATTCATTTCAATACCGTCTGCATCGCCGCTGAATTTCAGAAGTCCTGATTATTTTTTTGACAGGATTTACAGGATTTTACGGGATTATTTTTTCTCAGCAAGTTAACTGACAGAAAAGTATATTTTTGAGAGAACTTCAATTTTATGGGATTGTTTTTTCGCCGAAGGCGATTGAGTTTTTCGGCTTTCTTCCGGAAAGCCGAAAAGAAAATCTTTGAAATCCTGTAAATCCTGTCAAAGAACTATTCTACAAAGGTTCGAATTGGGCTGTGAAGTGCCTAAGTATGGGGGGCTCGTAAGTGATGCGCATGCCTTTGATCTCATCCCTTTTTTCAAAAACTGATTCAATGCACTCGACCACATAATCGATTTGGCTTTTTGTATACACCCTGCGGGGGATCGCCAGGCGCACCATTTCCAGGGGGGCTGCTTTGAATTCGCCGCTTTTCGGGTCGGTTTTGCCAAACATCACGCTGCCGATTTCACAGGAGCGGATGCCACCAACCAGATAGAGCTCGCAGGCCAGGGCCTGGCCCGGGTATTGATGCGGCGGGATATGCGCTAAAAATGCCCCGGCATCGATATAAATGGCGTGTCCGCCGGGTGGCTGAAAAATCGGGGCACCGAGCGCCGCTATATGTTCACCCAGATAGGCAACCGACCGAATTCGATATTTAAGATAGTCTTCTTCTAACACCTCGTCCAGCCCGCGTGCAAAGGCCTCCAGGTCGTGACCGGCCAACCCGCCATAGGTGGGAAAGCCCTCGGTGACAATCAGAATGTTGCGGGCCCGGCCGGCCAGCTGATCATCGTTGACCGCCAGAAAACCGCCCATATTGACCAGGCCGTCTTTTTTGCCGCTCATAGTGCAGCCATCCGCGTACGAAAACATCTCCCGGGCAATTTCCCGGGCCGTTTTGTTCGCATAACCGGGCTCTCTGAGTTTGATGAAATAAGCATTTTCGGCAAAGCGGCAAGCATCCAGGAAAAAGGGGATGCCATGGGCGCGACAGATTTCGGCGGTTTGACGAATATTTTCCATCGAAACCGGCTGGCCGGCATTGGCGTTATTGGTGACGGTCAGCATCACCAGCGGAATGCGTTCCGGACCCTCTCTTTGCAGCAGGGATTCCAGGGCGTCGAGGTCCATATTGCCCTTAAAATCAGCGACCAAGTTCGGATCAAGCCCGTCAGCGATCGGCAGATCAAGGGCTTCTGCCTCGCTCATCTCCACATTGGCGCGGGTGGTGTCAAAATGGGTGTTATTGGGGACAATTTTGTCCTGTCCGCCGACGATGCTGAACAGGATTTTTTCGGCTGCGCGTCCCTGGTGGGTGGGGATGATGTGCCGGAAGCCGGTCAGATCCCTGACGGTTTGCTCAAGCCGTGAAAAGCTTCTGGAACCTGCATAGGCCTCATCACCTTCGATCATACCGCCCCACTGGTGGGCACTCATGGCCGCCGTGCCGCTGTCGGTCAGCAGATCGATCAACACATCCTCGGCCTGGATGCCGAACAGATTGTATCCGGCTTTCTTTAAGATGGCCTCGCGCTCCTCACGGCTGGTAAAGCGCAGCGGCTCGACACTTTTAATTTTAAACGGCTCGATGATGATTTTCATTATCTTCTCCACGGAATTTTATAATTGCAAATCAAGGTGTAAAGTGAAGGATAAAGCGACCTTGACTGGGTGTCAAGAATCCGGACAGGAAAGAAGAAATTAAAAGACATCCGCCATAACAAATGGATCTCATCAAATACCACGCGAATGGAAGACAGCGAACCATGGGAAAACTATTTTTTTCCCAGTAGTGTTTCAGATAGCTTTTTTATAGTTAACATCGCAATCCCCCATGCAAATGGCAACCAGACTGGAATTATAAAATATGATTTCGAATACTTCCAAACGCCGATGTAAATGGCCGACAGTTCTGCGATAGGCCCCAGAGTGAAAGCTTTAAAGTAAAAATACAGGTCGCTTTTTGTATGCCATTTATGAAGCATAAAAAGACTGACAAAAAAAGCACAGGGCCACAATAACCGGGCAAATCGCCGAGTTGGCAATTGTCGATATCTATTCCGCTATACAGTCCCTGATAAAATTTTGATTATTGAACCGCATGGCGCAACAGACGGCGAAAGCGTCGCTTCTGAACTTCAGAGAGACGATCTTTGCTTAAATGACTGCACCGCAAGGCCGTATAATAATGTCGGAAAAAATTTATCAATCCCATACGATTAAATCCATTTTGCAAATTTTTATTTCTTGATTTTTTACCGTTACTACGATGAGGCAAGGCTGTCAATTCCACAATCGGCCGAATTTGCAAAGGCGAACTGTCCTTATTTATCGGCTTTTTTGGTTGACAATTTGCCACCTTGTGGTAATGAAAAAAGATTATTATTAGTGTTAAATCTGCATAATTCCTTGCATCACCGTTCACTTGAATAAAGATCTTTTGAGTTTGATATTATAGAACCTCTGACTGAGTATAATTTAGAATCGAATTCGGATTTTACTCGAAAACAAGACTTAGAAAAGATCATCTTAAATTACGTGTTCACATCTCATTTTGAATTCTGCTGCTGATGAACGGTTTGTCTGACACCTATCGATTTCCGGTTTATGCCTGGATCAGTCTGGCACTTTTGGTGCTTGCGCATCTTTTAATGCTCCTGAATTTAAACGGAGGCAAACACCAGCTGTACCTTTTGATGTGGTGGCCATACATCCTGACGGTTGACGGGCTGGTCTATCTTCGCAAGGGATCTTCTTTACTGACTCATCACCGCAAAAAATTTTTTCAGCTATTGCCATTGTCCATTGCGTTCTGGCTTGTATTTGAGTTGCTCAACGTTGTTTTAAACAACTGGCACTACATCATGGTGCCGGTAAATTCTGTTTTTCGCTGGATAGCCTATGCCATTTGCTTTGCGACCGTATTGCCGGCCATCTTTGAAACCAAAGA